>OODU01000502.1_pt1 | contig 44470 bp, 40 predicted proteins | sample 1671171 | NCBI WGS metagenome assembly OODU01 (sample SAMN06348129, study PRJEB24527) | human gut metagenome | biome: human gut; feature: ankylosing spondylitis patient; material: feces | host: Homo sapiens | place: China | collected 2015-10
CACATGGAGCTGACTGTTACTAATAGGTCGAGGGCATAACCAAAGCAGTGATAGGTTTGGATGATGATGTTGGTTTTGACTGTATGTAGTTTTGAAGGTACATGGAATATAGACAGGAATGAGAAGCAGTGCGAAAGCGCTGTTTTTTTCTTGCAAAAAAATCAAGTTTCTTGACAAAGAAAAGATTTTGCTATATGTATATATCAGATGAGGATTGTGTGTCTCACGGCAAAAATGCCGGTGGCATTCTTGACAAAAGTATATAGAAAAGATGGGACAATAAATGACAAAGGGAAGAATCATAATAGCTGATATAGAAAAAATATCATGCAATGAAGAGTGGATTCTCTCACAGATAGCACAAAGATATGTTGAAAAGTATCAGAAGCATAAGAGAGAAACGGATAAAAAACAGGAGCTGATAGCGGGATATCTTTTAAAAGAGTATTTAGGTGTAGAAAATGATGCTCAGCTTGTAATAAGTAAAAATGGGAAGCCGATGCTTGTGGATGCAAGAAAACATTTTAACCTGTCACATAGCGGTAAATATGTAGTTCTAGCGATTGCTGATCAGGAAGTGGGCATTGATATTGAACGTGTGCGTCCATATCATGAAGCAACAGCGAAGAAGATATTTTCGAATGAAATACAAAATGCAATGTCTGAACTTTGCGGGGAGGAAAAAGACCGGATATTTACTCAATTATGGACAGAACTTGAAGCGAAGCTGAAAGTAAAAGGCATTGGATTTAGTAAAGAATGGGAAAATGAAAAAGTAAAGGAATATTTTATTGAGACAAGATGTATAGATGAATATTATGTAAGCTTAGCAACAGAAGAAAAAATTTCTATAGAAACAGAATGGTTTGCAGGGAATGGAAAGGAAGTAAAATAGTATGATTAAGCCTATTATGAGAGACATATTTTTCTTAAATCAGAAATCAGAATTGGCAACAGAAGCGGATAAGCAGGTGGCAATAGATCTGCTGGATACATTGAAAGCAAATGAAGCAGGCTGTGTAGGAATGGCTGCGAATATGATCGGAGTAAAAAAGAGAATCATTGCAGTGAATATGGGGTTGTTTAATATTGCTATGTTTAATCCGAAAATCGTGAAACGCACAGGCGCTTATGAGACGGAAGAAGGTTGTCTGTCATTGGATGGAGTGCGAAGCTGCAGACGTTATCAGGAAATAGAAGTTGAATATCAGGATATGAATTTCAAGAAGAAAAAAGAGAAATATAGCGGATGGACGGCTCAGATCATTCAGCATGAAATAGATCATTGCGATGGGATTTTGATATAAATTTTATTTGTGCATTGAGGAGGTGCGTCGCATGGATTTCAAGTATTGCAAATTAGAAATTTTTATTCCAGAAACACATATTTCGCAGCTACAGAAAGCATTACAGTCAGTAGATGCCGGTCATATAGGCAATTATGATTCATGTATGTCATGTTCACAGCTTACCAGTTACTGGAGACCGTTAGGCGGGACATCTCCTTATATTGGAAATGTAGGTGAAATCAGTTGTGAACCTGAAGTAAAAGTTGAGGTAACTGTATTTACAGAGAAAGTGGATGAAACTATTCAGGCAATCAAAGAGGTACATCCATACGAGGAACCGGTAATCAATGCATTGCCGATTTATCGGACAAGTTTTTAAGGGAAAATGAAGTCTTACGATCAGACAGAAAGGTGGTTTGATCGTAAGGCTTCTTTTATTGAAAAACTACAGGAAACAGATGGCTTATCTTTTTCTCGTTACGGTATCCTGGAAACAAGTATTTCTCATCAATCTGGTTGCCCGTTCACAACAAAATGCACAAATATGCATCACAAAATATGTTGAAAATCCTACTTGAAAGACGAACACGTGTTCTATATAATAGAGACATCAACGAAAGGAGGGGAATATGCCATGAAAGAACGCACCTATATTGCAATTGATCTGAAATCTTTTTATGCTTCTGTGGAATGTGTGGAACGGGATCTGGATCCGTTGGAGGTGAATCTTGTCGTGGCAGATGTGACCCGTACAGAGAAGACTATCTGCCTGGCGGTATCTCCGGCGCTGAAGTCTTATGGGATTCCGGGAAGAGCCCGCTTGTTTGAAGTTGTACAGAAAGTAGCGGAAGTGAATGAGGCGAGACGGTATCGAAGTCCGGGTGGAAAATTTCAGGGAAGTTCGTCTGACCAGCGTGAATTAAGGAAACACCCGGAGCTGGCATTGGATTACGTGACAGCGCCACCAAGGATGGCTCTTTATATGGAGTACAGCCGCAGGATTTATGCAATCTATCTGAAATATATTGCGCCGGAAGACATACATGTTTATTCCATAGATGAAGTGTTTCTTGATGTAACTTCCTATCTGAAAACTTATGGACTCACGTCGGAAGAACTGGCGAGGAAGATGATTCGGGAGGTACTTCATGAGACTGGAATCACAGCGACTGCCGGGATTGGGACGAATCTGTATCTTGCAAAGATTGCAATGGATATTATGGCGAAACATGTTGAACCTGATGAAGATGGAGTGAGAATTGCGAAGCTGAATGAACGAAGTTATCGAGAACAACTTTGGAATCATAGACCATTGACAGATTTCTGGCGCTTGGGAAGAGGATATGCGAAGAAGCTGGAGGAGAATGGTCTGTATACAATGGGGGATATTGCGAGATGTTCGATGGGGAGCGCACAGGAGTTTTACAATGAAGAACTATTGTATCGTTTATTTGGCGTGAATGCAGAACTCCTGATTGACCATGCCTGGGGCTGGGAGCCGTGTACGATGGAGGCAATTAAGAATTACAAGCCTTCATCGAACAGTGTCGGTTCCGGTCAGGTGCTCCAATGCCCGTATTCCTATGAAAAGGCAGGTCTGATCGTACGGGAAATGACAGAACTTCTGGTATTGGATCTGGTTGATAAAGGTCTTGTGACTAACCAGATTGTACTGACAGTAGGATACGACATTGAAAATCTGAAACAATCAGAATTTCAGAAGAATTACCGAGGTGAGATAAAGACAGACCGTTATGGGAGAAAGATTCCGAAGCATGCACATGGAACAATGAATTTGGAAGAGTATACGTCTTCTACGCGAAAAATTGTGGATGCAGCGGTAGAACTGTATCAAAGGATTGTGGATCCCAAACTGCTTGTACGCAGGATATCACTGGTGGCGAATCATGTGATACAGGAATGTGAGATTGCAGAGACGGACTCGTATGAACAGATGGATCTTTTTACAGATTATCAAGCGAAGGAAGAACAAAAGCAGCGGGAAAAAGAAGAACGTGAGCGTGAGAGAAGCATGCAGCAGGCAGTCCTTGAACTCAAGAAGAAATTTGGAAAGAATGCAGTGCTGAAGGGAATGAATCTGCAGGAAGGAGCGACAACTATTGAGAGAAACGGACAGATCGGCGGACACAAAGCATAAATATGATGATATTTTAGATTGTCCGCATCACGTATCTTCTGTTCATCCACCAATGCCGTTGATAGACAGAGCGGCACAGTTCGCTCCGTTTTCAGCATTGACCGGATATGAAGAGGTCGTGAAGGAAGAAGCAAGACTTACAGAACAGAGAGTAGAACTGGATGAGGAGGAACTGGAACGGTTAGATCAAAGTTTACAATATCTTAAGAAACGATTACAGGACGATAGGGAAACAAATCCGGATGTGAAGATTACGTATTTCTGTGCAGACCAGAAGAAGGAAGGTGGTCAATATCGAACTGTTCAGGGGAAGGTGAGAAGAATCAGACAATATGAAAAAGCGGTCGAGTTGGAAGATAGGACCGCAATTCCAATCAAAGATATCGTGCAGATTTCATGACTATAGAGGAAGAGAGAAAGTGAGAAAGCAGAAGACGAAGAACGGCGTAGGAAGATCTTCCCTCGTATAAGTCTCTTCGGCAGCAGAAAGTTCTTTCATAAATAATATGCTCCAATCTGGTATGTTCATGTGAGTTTTATTATACAACAGATTCTGATTTCATGCATAGAATGGTTAAGAGAAAGTATCGGCAATCATGGAATAATGCCTATGAGATTCTGTGAATTAAAAGAAAAAGAGGTAGTGAACATCTGTAATGGAAAATGTCTTGGAGGTGTAGTAGATCTGCAGATAAATGCATGCTCCGGTGCGATAGAAGCATTGATTGTTCCTGGGCCGGGAAAGTTCTGTGGATTCTTTGGAACGGATAGCGAATATGTGATACCATTTGCATGTATAAAGAAGATTGGACCGGATATTATTCTTGTGGAAATTAAAGAAGAAAAGTTTTTGCAAAAATATTAGACATTGTGTATAATGAAGGCAATAAGATACGTGGAAAGGCGGAGTGGATTATATGAAGTGTCCATATTGTGGCAATCCAGATACAAGAGTGATTGATTCCAGACCAGCAGAGGATAATAGTTCTATCAGAAGAAGACGTTCTTGCGATGAATGTGGTAAGCGTTTTACAACTTATGAAAAGGTAGAGACGATCCCACTGATTGTAATTAAGAAAGATAATAACCGTGAACAGTATGAAAGAGCGAAGATAGAGAATGGAGTTCTGAATGCATGCTACAAGCGTCCGGTTCCGGCTGAAGAGATTCAAAAGACAATTGATGCGATTGAACTGTCAATTTTTAATCGTGAAGAGAAAGAAATCCCAAGCAGTGAGATTGGTGAAATTGTTATGGAGAATCTGAAGGCATTGGATCCGGTTGCATATGTCAGATTTGCATCTGTCTACAGAGAGTTCAAAGATGCGAATACATTCATGGATGAATTGAAGAAATTTCTAAAATAATAAAAATCGGTTATACTCTGTTCGTGAGTATAACCGATTTCAATCTTTCGGAGAATGTTAGTATATTACACGGGGGCGAGAATGAGAACTTATAAATTAACAATTGCTTATGACGGAACTGCATATCAGGGATGGCAGAGACAGGCAAACACAGAGAATACTTTGCAGGGAATTCTGGAGCGAACAATTTCGTCAGTGGCAGGATATCCAGTGGAGATTGATGGTTCAGGACGAACAGATGCAGGTGTTCATGCGAATGGACAGACTGCAACAGTAGTTCTTTCTGGTCAGGTGGAGGATGGATTTTTTACAGAAAAGATAAATTCAAGATTACCCGGAGATATTCGGATTTTAGATGCAGAGCTTGTGAGGAATGGATTTCATGCGAGAAAAAGTGCGGTCGGAAAAAGATACATTTATCAGCTTGATCTGGCAGAGAAACCAGATGTATTCACGAGACGATATACATATCATTTTCCGCAGCAATTGGATTTAGATGCGATGAGAAAGGCAGCACAATTGTTGATTGGCACGTATGAGTTTGCCGGCTATACGGATAAAAAGGATGAAAAGTCCACAAAAAGAACAATTTATGCTATAATGATTTGCGGACAAGGAAGCAAAGTCAGTATTCAATATGAAGGAACAGGATTTCTTTACCATATGGTAAGGATTTTGACAGGAACTTTGCTGGAAGTTGGAACCGGAGCACGAAGCATAGAGAGTGTGAAGGAACCTTTGAAATCAAAAGATAGAAGTCAGGCTGGATTTTTAGCACCTGCAAGAGGTTTATTCCTTGATGAGGTGTATTATTGATTCGGTTATGGAAAGTTGCTGATTATTCACAGAAAAGTTGGCTAATGGTCGGTGAACAGCAACACTCTTGAAAGGGAGGATGCAGCAGATTGAAATTAATATCATGGAATGTAAATGGTATTCGTGCCTGTGTACAGAAAGGATTTCTTGATTTCTTTTATGAGGCAGATGCGGATATCTTCTGTATTCAAGAGACGAAGATGCAGGAAGGACAGCTAAATCTAGAATTAGAAGGTTATCATCAGTATTGGAATTATGCTGTGAAGAAGGGCTATTCCGGAACGGCTGTATTTACAAAGAAAGAACCGATGTCGGTGCGTTATGGAATCGGGATTGAGGAGCATGATCAGGAAGGTCGTGTGATCACCTGTGAATTTGAAGAGTTTTATTTCGTTACAGTGTATACACCGAATTCTCAGAATGGGCTGGCAAGGTTAGATTACAGAATGAAGTGGGAGGATGACTTCCGTACTTATCTGAAGAAGTTAGAAGAGATAAAACCGGTGATTGTGACCGGAGATATGAATGTAGCGCACAAAGAGATTGATCTTAAGAATCCGAAGACCAACCGTAAGAATGCAGGATTTACGGATGAGGAAAGACAGAAGTTTACTGAACTTCTGGATGCCGGATTTATTGATACATTCCGGTACTTTTATCCGGAGCAGACAGGAATCTATTCCTGGTGGTCTTATCGTTTCAGTGCCAGAGCGAAGAATGCAGGCTGGCGTATAGACTACTTCTGTGTCTCAGATAGTTTAAAGAACCGACTGGAAGATGCAAAGATTCTGACAGATATTATGGGATCAGATCATTGCCCGGTTGAATTGGATTTGAAATAATAGAAAGAGGAGAAGAGAACAATGACAAAGATTGACATTATTTCAGGATTTCTTGGAGCAGGAAAGACAACTTTAATTAAGAAGCTTCTTTCTGACGCATACAAGGGAGAGCAGGTTGTATTGATTGAGAACGAATTTGGAGAGATCGGTATTGACGGTGGATTTTTGAAGGAAGCAGGAATTGAGATTCGTGAGATGAATTCAGGATGTATCTGTTGTTCACTGGTTGGAGATTTTGGAAAATCTCTTCATGAGGTCGTAGATACTTATCATCCGGATCGTATTCTGATTGAGCCATCAGGAGTTGGAAAGCTTTCTGATGTAATCAAGGCTGTACAGGATGTTCAGGGTGAAATCGATGCAGAGCTCAATAGCTTTACAACAGTTGTAGATGTAACAAAGTGCAAGATTTACCGTAAGAACTTTGGCGAATTTTTCAGCAATCAGATTGAATATGCAGGCGCAGTTATTTTAAGCCGTACAGATAAAGCAAAACCGGAGAAGATTCAGGAAAGTGTTGCGCTGTTAAGAGAACTGAATGAAAAAGCTCCGATCATTACAACACCGATCGAGCAGCTTCCGGGTGAGAAGATTCTTGAAACAATGGAATCAAGCAAATCTCTGGAAGAGGAATTGCTTGCAGAAGTAGCTGAAGAGGCTCATGAGCATGAACACGAGCATCATCACCATGATCACGAAGCGCATGAGCACGAGCACCATCACCACGACCATGAAGAACATGATCATGAGCATCACCATCACGACCATGAAGAGTGCGACCATGAGCATCATCATCACCACGGTCATGAAGAGTGTGACCATGAGCATCATCATCACGATCATGAAGAGCATGAGCACCATCATCATGATGGAGAGTGCAGCTGCGGCTGTGGACACCATCATCACCACGATCATGAGGGTCATCATCATGCAGATGAGGTATTCACAAGCTGGGGTAGAGAGACAATTCATACTTATACAAAGGATGAGGTCAGTGCAATTCTGAAGACTCTTGAAGAGGATGGATCTTACGGAAATGTACTCCGTGCAAAAGGAATGGTAGCAGGAGCAGATGGAGAGTGGATCTACTTTGATATGGTTCCGGAGGAGCATGAAGTAAGAACAGGAGCACCGGAATACACAGGAAGAATCTGTGTGATCGGAGCTGAGCTTAACGAAGACAAGCTTGCAGAATTATTTAAGCTGAAATAAAAAGGATAAGCAAAGCAGTACCTCATAGGGGCTGCGTAGCATTATGTAATAACAGATGTCTTCTGCGAAAAGGAGACGGAATGGAGATAGATATGATGAAAGAGCCAGATGTTATGGTTTATCTGATGACAGGTTTTCTTGATAGTGGAAAGACACAGTTTCTGAATTTTACATTGTCACAGGACTACTTCCAGATCGATGGTAAGACACTTCTGATTCTTTGTGAAGAGGGAGAAGAAGAGTATGATCCGAGAGAATTGCTGAAGTATGGTGTCATTATTGAGACTGTAGAAGATAAAGAAGATCTGACAGAAGAATGGCTGGAAGAGATGAATAAGAAGCACAAGCCGGAACGTGTGGTTATCGAGTATAACGGTATGTGGCAGGTGAGTGAATTTGAGAAGATGAAGCTTCCGGCAGGATGGGCTATTGAGCAGAAGATCACAACGGTAGATGCAAGTACTTTTCGGATGTATCTGACAAACTTAAAACCACTGTTTGTAGAGATGGTAAAGGGAGCAGAGCTTGTTCTGTTCAACCGTTGCGAGGATAAGAAACCGTTGGCAGGATACCGCAGAAGTGTTAAGGTTGTAAGCCCTCAGGCAGAAGTAATCTTTGAGGATGAGAACGGTGAGGTAGACAATATCTTTGAAGACGAAGTACCATATGATCTCAAAGCACCTGTGATTGAGATTCCAAGAGAAGATTATGGTATCTGGTATATTGATATGCAGGAGCATCCGGAGCGCTATAAAGGAAAAGTTGTAGAATTTGTTGCAAAGGTTATGAAACCAAAAGCATTTCCGTCTAAGGTATTCTATCCGGGACGTATGGCGATGACTTGCTGTGCAGATGATACATCTTTCCTTGGATATGTTTGCAGAAGCGCTTATGCGCCGAAGCTGAATGCGGGAGACTGGGTGAAAATTCGTGCAAAAGTGCGTTATGCGAATCTGTCTGTATATGGCGGAGAAGGACCGGTGCTTGAGGCAGAGAATATTGAGCCTGCAGAACCAATTGAAGAGTTAGTATATTTTAATTAAGACAAGCAATAAGACAAAGTAATAAGACAAGAAATAGGAGGAGAACTTCATGGCAAAGAAATATGATGTAATCGCATTAGGAGAACTTCTGATTGATTTTACAATGAATGGACAAAGCGAACAGGGAAACAATATGTTTGAGGCTTGCCCGGGAGGTGCACCGTGTAATGTGCTGGCGCTTCTGAACAAGATGGGAAAGAAGACAGCATTTATAGGAAAAGTTGGAAAAGATCAGTTTGGAACGTTATTAAGAGATACGATTACGGAAGCCGGAATCGATGCCTCCAATCTGATGGTTGACGAAAATGTGAATACAACACTTGCGTTTGTACATACATTCCCAGATGGAGACAGAGAGTTCTCATTTTACCGTAATCCGGGAGCAGATATGATGCTTACTGCAGATGAAGTGAATCCAGAAGTGGTAAAAGATACAAAAGTCTTTCATTTTGGAACACTTTCTATGACACATGAAGGTGTGCGTGAAGCGACAAAGAAAGCGGTAGAAACAGCAAAAGCAAATGGTTGCCTTGTATCCTTTGATCCAAATCTGAGACCGCCGCTGTGGAGCTCTCTTGATCTTGCAAAAGAGCAGATGGAGTATGGGTTTGGAAAATGTGATATCCTGAAGATCTCTGATAATGAAATTCAGTTTGTATCCGGTAAGGAAGACTATGATGAGGGAATCGCATATCTGCAGGAGACATACAATATTCCGCTGATTCTTCTGACTATGGGAAAAGACGGAAGTAGAGCTTATTACAAAGGCATGCGCGTAGAGAGACCGGGATTTTCAGTGAAAGCAATTGAGACAACCGGTGCAGGAGATACTTTCTGTGGAAGTTCTTTGAATTATCTGGTTGATCATGATTTTGAGAATCTGACAGAGGAACAGTTAGGAGAGATGCTGACATTTGCGAATGCGGCAGCAGCACTTGTAACAACAAAGAAGGGTGCGATCAAAGCAATGCCTGTAAAAGAAGAAGTTCTTGAACTGATTCAGAAATAATTGACAAGAAAACAGTCAATCATTATAATGTAACACAGAAACAAGGGCGTTTCCAACTTAGGTGGAGAACGCCCTTTTATCGTATCAGTTTATGATAAAGGAGGTCGAAAAATAATGCATAACTATACAAGAGATGATATTTTTCACATAGTAGAGGAAGAAGATGTCGCTTTCATCAGATTGCAGTTTACAGATATTTTTGGAACGATGAAAAATATGGCGGTAACAGTAGGACAGCTTGAAAAAGCATTGGATAACCGCTGTATGTTTGATGTTTCTTCCTTGGAAGGGGTTGCAGATGAGGAAGAATCAGATATGTATTTATATCCGGATTTGAGTACATTTGAAATCTTTCCATGGAGACCACAGCAGGGAAAAGTTGCAAGACTGATCTGTGATGTGTATAAAAAAGATGGAACACCGTATGAAGGCGATCCGCGTTATGTACTCAGAAAGGCTGTTGCGGAGGCGAAAGAGATGGGATATACGATGAATGTCGGCCCGGAATGCGAGTTCTTTCTTTTCCATACAGATGATGACGGTAGACCGACAACAGTAACTCACGAGCAGGGAGGATATTTTGATGTAGGGCCATTGGATCTTGGAGAAAATGCGAGAAGAGATATGATCTTAACATTAGAAGATATGGGGTTTGAGATTATTTCCTCACATCATGAGATTGCGCCGGCGCAACATGAAATCGACTTTCACTACGATGAGGCGATGATTACAGCAGATAATCTGATGACATTTAAGATGGTTGTCAAGACAATCGCAAAACGACACGGTCTGCACGCGACATTTATGCCAAAGCCGAAGAGTGAGACTTATGGGTCAGGAATGCACATTAATTTGTCTTTATATAAAAACGATGGAACAAATGCACTTTATAACGCAGAGGATGAGAATGGACTCAGCCAGGAAGGATATTATTTTATTGGTGGCTTGATGAAACATATGAAGGCAATCACCTGTATTACAAATCCAACGATCAATTCTTATAAACGTTTTGTGCCGGGGTATGAAGCACCTGTTTATATGGGATGGTCAGCTAAGACAAGAGGACCTTTGATCCGTGTGTCTATGGAGAAAGAAGACAATTCAAGACTGGAACTTCGCAGTCCGGATGCTACGGCGAATCCATATCTGGCGCTTGCAGTACTTCTGAAAGCGGGACTGGATGGAATTAAGAATCAGATCATGCCTCCGAAGAATATTGATGAAAATATTCAGAAGATGACGCAGGAAAGAAGAGATGAACTTCAAGTGGAAGAACTGCCGAGAACGCTTGGGGCTGCTACAGCAGAGCTTGAGAAAGATGAACTGCTGATCAGCGTATTAGGGAAAGAGCTTGCCGAGAAGATCATAAAAGCAAATAAGAAAGAATATAAAGAATATTGTATGCAGGTGACAGACTGGGAGATCGATCATTATCTTTACAGGCTGTAGTCTGGGTATCTTGTCATTGGGCATTTAGAGACCACATATATTGGTATAGAACATTTTAGAGAGAACAGATTGACAGAAAAGAAGTTAGCGGAAGAGGTGAGCAGATATGAGCAACATTATTGTCGTTTTTCCAAAGAGGGAAAATGCAGTAAATATCCGTAATAGTTTGGTTCGTGCGGGTATTGAAGTATCTGCGGTATGTTTGACAGGAGCTAAGGTTTTGCAGTATGCTGATAACTGGAACGATGGAATTGTCGTGTGTGGTTATCGGTTTCAAGATATGCAGTATACAGATTTACGAGAATCTCTTCCGGATACGTTTGACATGCTTTTGGTGGCTTCAGCGGATAAGTGGATGGATGGACTGCCGGATGGGGTTGTAGGACTTCCACTCCCAATTAAAGTTTATGATTTGGTAAATACCGTTGAAATGATTCAGCAGACACAGAGCAGGAAGAGAAGAAAGCGCAGAGAAACGATACGAAAGAGAGACGATTCTCAGAGAAAGATAATCGATCAGGCGAAAGCGCTTCTGATAGAACGAAATAACATGTCAGAAGAGGAAGCACATCGATATTTACAGAAGAACAGTATGGAAAGTGGGACTAATATGCTCGAAACAGCACAGATGGTGCTGACAATTATGAATGAATAAGAGGCAGCTGTTAACAGTAACGAATAAGAAGTGCTGTAAACAATAACAAATGAGAGGACTGTCAGTGATGACAGTGGAACGGAGAAGAGAATGAAATTTACAAAAATGCAGGGAATTGGAAATGATTATGTGTATGTAAACTGTTTTGAAGAGAAGGTAGAAGATCCATCAGCGTTGGCAATCCAGGTGAGTGACAGACATTTTGGAATAGGATCTGATGGACTGATCCTGATCTGTCCGTCGGAAGTGGCAGACTGTGAGATGGCCATGTATAATGCGGATGGCTCCAGAGGAGAAATGTGTGGAAATGGAGTTCGCTGTGTTGGAAAATATATGTATGATTATGGTCTGACTGATAAAACAGAGATTACAGTTGAGACTTTAGCAGGAATCAAAACACTTCAGCTTTTCATAGAAAATGGAAAGGTTGCGAAGGTTCGAGTTGATATGGGAAGACCAATCTTGACACCGGCAGAAATTCCGGTTGTGGCAGAGGGAGATAAAGCTGTAGATGAACCGATTCTTGTGGATGGAAAAGAATATCATATGACTTGTGTATCTATGGGAAATCCGCATGCAGTCGTTTATGTAGATGATGTGGACAATCTTCCGATTGAAGAAATCGGACCAAAATTCGAAAGCCATGAGAGATTTCCAAGACGTGTGAACACAGAGTTTGTAAAAGTACTGGATAGACATACTGTACAGATGCGTGTTTGGGAGAGAGGATCTGCGGAGACACTTGCCTGCGGAACAGGAGCATGTGCTGTAGCTGTTTCCTGTATTCTGAATGGATTGACAGAAGATGAAGTAACTGTAAAGCTTCTTGGCGGAGATTTGGAGATTCAGTGGGATCAGGAGAAGAACACAGTTTATATGACAGGACCGGCAACCGTTGTATTTGATGGGGAGCTGAAATAAAGAAGTGTTGACTAGATTTTCGATTTTTGTATTCATAGTCAAGTATATATAGAGATGTGTTGACTAATATTTCATTTTTGGGGTTTTTAGTCAACACATCTTACTATTTTATTGACCTAATATGAATTATTTATAATTCAGTCAATAATTTAGAGCAGAAGTGTTGACCTAAATCGTAATTTTGTGAATTTAGGATAAGTTTAGAGGAAAACGATTGACCTGTTTTTGAGAATTTTAAAACCTGGATACAACTTCTGGTTTTATGATTGACTGAATTAGAGATTTTGGAATTAATAGTCACTGAATCATATTATAATGGACTAACTCACTTTACTTGCGCCCAACAAATTGCATTCTGTGCAAGTATAGATAGATTATACAACAAAAAAAGAGATTACAAATTGTAATCTCTTAAAACATCGGAGTGACAAGATTCGAACTTGCGACCTCTACGTCCCGAACGTAGCGCTCTACCAAACTGAGCCACACTCCGATAAAATAGGGAACTTGCCGAAGCAAATTCCCAGCTACGGAAAAGGGACTTGAACCCCTACTAACAGAGTCAGAGTCTGCTGTGCTGCCAATTACACCATTCCGCATTACTTGAGTTTTGTTTGTTGCTTGTTTCAAACAACATGGTTATTATATCAAAGCTACAGAAAAATGCAACCCCTTTTTTTATATTTTTGCGTTAGACTTTTTAAAGAAATTGTGTTAAATGTCAGAAAATTAAGAAAATTCATTTCGCCAAACGAAAAAGGGTATCGACGGTAGCGAAAAAAGCATCAATGGCAGAAAAAAGGGCATCGACAGTTACTAAAATCTATAAGATCACTCTACAAGAAAAGCTCTGCAATAAATACAACTGCGCAGCAAAGAACTGCGACCGGCAGCAGTCCTGCACCACACCATGCGGCTACAACTCCAACAACGAGAGCGAGGACTCCGGAGATTGGAGACTGTGTGGCATGAAGGATCGCCGGGAATGTCATCACTGCTAGTGTGACATAAGGTACATAGTATAGAAAGGACTGAAGAAACTGGTTCTTCAAAGGTTTTCGAATCAAGGTCATCGGCAGTACGCGGATTAAATAAGAGATACCGCCCATGATAAGAATATAAATATAAATATTGTGTGTCATAATTTTTATTCCTTCTAAGTAACTGAACAGTTACGTTTTTATTATTGCTTAGTTGAAGCTGAAGTTTCATCTTCTGTCGGTATAGGGAAGAAGAACGCTGCTCCGGCTGAAAGTACGACGGTCAGTATAATTGTTCTGGTACCATCCGACAGAGTGGAGATCCAAGGCAGGCAAGTTGCTGCGAAGCTTGAGATAAATGCAAGAGTAACCAGTCCCGCAACGACTTTATTCTGCTTCGAAGGAGGAATGATGATAGCGATAAACATTCCAAAGAGGGCAACACTAAATGCACTGACCATACGCGGTGACATGATATTTCCGGCAATGACACCGAGCATAGTTCCAAAAGCCCAGCCCGGAAGCGGAGTTACCATCGCACCATAGGTATAATAAGGGTTTAAAGTACCGGGTCTGCTAATCGCAATTCCAAAAAGTTCGTCTGTGATATCATAACTCATCAGCAGACGGTGTCCTAACGAAAGGTCGGGACTCAAACGCTGACTCATGGCACAGCTCATCAGAAGATAACGTGCATTCGTGATCAATGTGACAATTGCGACCTCAATATAAGGAGAGTTTGCAGCAATTACAGTCAGTCCGGCATACTCTCCGGCAGATGCATTATTTAACAGACTCATAAGGAATCCCTGAAATGCATTCAGGCCGATATTTCTTGCGGCAATACCGATTGAAAAGGAGACCGCAAGATATCCAAGTCCGATCGGAATTCCATCGCGAAAACCACGACGAAATGCCTGGCTATTAGATTCTTTCATAATAATAAACCACCTCAGTTACAAATTTTGTATCTGAGGGATATTGTATCATTTTTGCTGAGGAAATCAAAGTCGGAAATGAGGCCAAACCCTCCAATTTATAACATTTCTTGACGCATTTGTGTAAGTGTGATAGAATGACCCCGTTGTAACATATAATTTAATACAGATGCGTGAGGTGTCAGTCAGATGGATGATGGCGTCCTGGTTATGAATGATCAGAGGAACGACGTGGAAAATCTGGACTGGTGAAAAGGGAAACAGGTGAGAATCCTGTACGAACTCGTCACCGTATTTCGTGAGCTTGTGTTTTGAGACCACTGGGAGACCGGGAAGGTGAAGCAGAAGCATTTGAACGATTAGCCGGGAGACCTGCCTTTCGCAGTACAGGAATGAAGAATTCATGCCACGAGGAATTGGTCGTACGAAAGAAAATGATTTAGACTGCAGTAATTATTTACAGATAGATTGTAAATGATCACCGGTTTTTCTTTGCGTACCCTCGTTTGATTCGAGGGTGTTTTCATTTCTGAGAATAAGAAATCAGGAGGATGACAATGAAAAAGAAAGTATTAATGGTTTTACTGGCAGCAACACTTAGTGTATCTATGATCGCAGGATGTGGTTCAAAGAGCGACAGCAACGCTGACACAACAAAGACAGAGTCTAAACAGGACAGTGATCAGGAAGCAGCAGATAAAGTTGCGAAGCTGATCGATGACATTTATGTTCAGGAAAGAACAGACAAGACAGATGAGCAGTGTACAGCAGCGAAAGAAGCATGGGATGCACTGACAGATGCACAGAAAGAACTTGTTGAGGGAGAGAATGCGGATCCGGATTATTTCGGAAGAGATACAGGAGATGCATCCAAGGATGATCCGCTCAACGCTGATGAGATCGGTGAAAATGAAATCCTTGTAGTAAGTTTTGGAACATCCTTTAATGACAGCCGTGCGACAGATATCGGTGGTATTGAGAAGGCAGTTCAGGCAGCTTATCCGGACTGGTCTGTAAGAAGAGCATTTACAGCACAGATCATCATCAATCACGTACAGGCCCGTGATGGCGAGAAGATCGACAATGTGGATCAGGCATTGCAGAGAGCTGTAGACAATGAAGTGAAGAACCTTGTTGTACAGCCGACACATCTGATGCATGGAGCAGAATATGATGAACTTACAGCAGCATTAGAGGGATATAAAGATAAGTTTGAATCTGTTAAGATTGCAGAGCCACTTCTCGGAGAGGTTGGAGCTGATGCAACTGTTATCAATGCAGACAAGGCAGCAGTAGCGGAAGCAATCACAGCAGAGGCAGTGAAAGACGCAGGATTTGACAGTCTGGATGCAGTGAAAGAAGACGGAACAGCATTTGTATTCATGGGACATGGTACATCTCATACTGCAAAGGTAAGTTATTCTCAGATGCAGACACAGATGGAACAGCTTGGATATGACAATGTATTTATCGGAACTGTAGAGGGTGAGCCGGAAGATACATCCTGCGAGGCAGTGATCGAGAAACTGAAAGAAGCAGGATATAAGAAAGTAATCCTTCGTCCGCTGATGGTTGTTGCAGGAGACCATGCGAACAACGATATGGCCGGAGATGACGATGATTCCTGGAAGAGCCAGTTTGAGGCATCAGGAGCATTTGACAGCATTGATACTCAGATTGCAGGTTTAGGAGAAATCCAGGCAATCCAGCAGCTGTATGTAGCACATACACAGGCTGCAATTGATGCAGAGTAATTTGTAAGAAGATATTGAGAAGGTCATGCTTGTTCAGAGAAAAAGGAATTGCATGACCTTTTTTGAATCAATGAAAGGAAGTATTTAGATGAAAAAGAAGTTATTAATGGTATTAATTTCTGTTTCTATGATCGCATCTGTATTTACGGGATGTGGAAATAGCACAGAGACGAAAGACAGTGGAAAAGCACAAACAGAACAGGCGGATACAAAAGAGGATTCTGCAGATAAGGCAGAAGATGAACAGGCAGCACTGGAAGACGGAACATATACAGCAGAGTTCCAAACAGACAGCTCTATGTTCCATGTGAATGAAGCAATGGATGGAAAAGGAACACTGACAGTAGAGGATGGGAAAATGACAATTCATATCAGTCTGGTGTCTAAAAATATTGTCAATCTGTTCGAAGGAACTGCCGAGGATGCACAGAAGGACGGCGCAGAACTGCTTCAGCCTACAACAGATACTATTAATTACAGCGATGGAACATCTGATGAGGTCTATGGATTCGACGTTCCGGTTCCGGCACTGGACAAAGAATTTGATCTTGCATTGATCGGAAAAAAGGGAACATGGTATGATCACAAGGTCAGCGTGACAAATCCGGTGGAAGTAGAAGAATAAAATGCATTTGTAACCTTTACAAAGCGGCAAAGAAGGAATAAGATACTTTTATAAAATAATTTATAAAAGGAGCCTTGGATATGGCTGGAGCGGAAAAGAGAAATATTACAAAATCAAAAATAGTAAATTATATTATAAATCACGAAGCAACGTCTAAAGTGGAATTGTCGAAGGATCTCAATCTTAGTATGCCGACTGTATTGTCGAATGTGAATGAGCTCTTGGCTAATGGAATTGCGGTTGAAACTGGAGAATATGAATCTACAGGCGGGCGAAAAGCAAAACGAATCAGTATTAATCCAGCGTACCGTTATGCGGTTGGGATAAGGATCACTGCGAAGCATGCAGGATTTGTACTTGTGAATTTGAGCTATGAGATAGAGAAATATGAAAGGATCCGCTTAGAATTTTCAACAGAGGCCGCTTACTACTTACAATTGAGCGAAGCATTGGAAAGATTTCTTTCAGATGTAGAACACAGAGAACGAATCTTGGGAATCGGAATTTCAATTCCGGGAATTGTTAATTCGAAAGAACGAATGCTGATCAAATCTCATGCGCTCCAATTGGAGAATTATAGTTTAAGCTTTTTGGAACAGATCTTTTCACTTCCGGTTTATTTTGAAAATGATGCCAATGCGGCAATGATGGCAGAGGATTTAAATAACTATAGAAATGCATTGTATCTTTCATTGAATAACACACTCGGAGGAGCATTTTGCATTGACGGGAAATTGATTCCGGGAGCGAATCAGAAAGCCGGAGAATTTGGACATATGATCCTTGTTCCGGGCGGAAAGAAATGTTATTGCGGAAAACAAGGCTGTGCGGATGCTTACTGTGCGGCGAGCGTGCTGACAGATGATACCAAAGAGACACTGGAACAGTTTATGAAGAAGGTGGAAGAGCAGGACGGACAGGCTGTGAAGGTTTGGAAAGAGTATCTTAATAATCTGGCAATCCTTATTTCAAATCTGAGAATGGCATATGATATGGATATTATTCTTGGAGGAGAAGTAGGGGGATATCTTGCAGATCATATGATAACCTTAGGGAAAAAAGTAATGGAATATAATGGATTTGAGCATGATGCGAGATACCTGAAAGTTTGTTCATATAAGAGAGAAGCCTCGGCAGTTGGTGTGGCAAAACATTATTTACAGGCTTTTATTAAAACATTATAACGATTAGAATGATAGAGAGTTAGAAAATCCAGAGAAGAAACATTTTTAATACATGTTTCTTCCCTGGACTTTTTTTGCGCAAACTGCATAAAAATCATAGCGAAATCTTGTGCAATAGGCAGAACTGAACAATAACATATTGACAAAATATATTTCCTGAACAATAATGTAATTACTTTAATAAAACATTTAATAAAAGATATTCAATAAAGGAGGAAAACATTATGTTACAGCAGGTAATGACAAACCCGGGAGAAATTATTTTCAGAGAGGTACCAGTTCCGGAAGTGAAAGATGATCAGGTATTAGTTAAGATTATGAATATTGGAATCTGTGGATCTGATATTCACGTATATCATGGAAAGCATCCATTTACAAAGTACCCGGTGACTCAGGGACATGAGGTATCCGGTGAGATTGCCAAGGTCGGAAAAGATGTTACAGAATTTCATGAAGGACAGAAAGTTACGATCGAGCCACAGGTTTACTGCGGACAGTGTTATCCGTGCCGCCATGGAAAATATAACCTTTGTGAGGAACTTAAGGTTATGGGATTCCAGACAACAGGAACAGCTTCAGAATATTTTGCAGTAGATGCCTCTAAAGTAACACCGATTCCGGAAGATATGTCTTATGAAGAAGGTGCCATGATCGAGCCTCTGGCAGTTGCAGTGCATGGAGTAAAGCAGGTAGGAGATGTAAAGGGATTGAATATTGCAGTTCTTGGTGCAGGACCGATCGGTAACCTGGTTGCACAGGCAGCAAAAGGAATGGGCGCCGCAAAGGTAATGATCACAGATGTCAGCGACCTTCGTCTGGATAAGGCAAAAGAATGTGGTATTGATGTATGCGTTAATACTATGGAGAAGGACTTTGGAGAGGCAATGGTTGAAGCCTTTGGTCCTGACAAGGCAGATGTGATCTATGATTGCGCAGGAAATAATATCACAATGGGACAGGCAATTAAATACGCAAGAAAAGGAAGTATCATCGTTCTTGTTGCCGTATTTGCGGGAATGGCAACAGTAGACCTTGCAGTTGCAAATGATCACGAACTGGATATCAAGAGCACAATGATGTATCGTCATGATGATTATGTAGATGGTATAGAACTTGTAAATGAAGGAAAAGTTCATTTAAGACCATTGATTTCTAAGACATTTGCATTCAAAGATTATCTGAAAGCATATCAGTATATTGATGATAACCGCGAGACAACGATGAAAGTAATCATCAATGTGCAGGAGAAATAGGAGATCGAATCAAGAGAGAGCAGAGTTTTATCAGAAACTTTGGCTAGGAGGTAATTAATGGAAAACGAGAGCAATAATGGAAAAGTGCCTCTGATCAGCAAGATTGCATATGGTTTTGGAGATGTAGGATGTAACTTTAGCTGGATGTTTGTCAGTAACTTTTTAATGATTTTCTATACAGATGTATTTGGAATCAGTATGGCAGCAGTATCAGCATTGATGCTTTTCTCAAGATTCTGGGATGCAATCAATGATCCGATCGTAGGTGGATTAACAGATAAAACAAACACAAGATGGGGAAGATACCGTCCATGGCTGTTAGTGGCAGCACCGATTACATCAGCGCTTTTGATCCTCTCTTTCTGGGCGCACCCAGATTGGTCAAATACATCGAAAATAGTTTACATGGTAATTACATACTGTCTTCTCGTCTTAGGATACACCTGTGTAAACATTCCATATGGAACACTTTGCGGTGCTATGACACAGGATATTGATGAGCGTGCCAAGATCAACACGTCTCGTTCCGTAGCAGCAATGATCGCAATTGGAATCATCAATATCGTAACAGTGCCACTGATCAGCAGGCTTGGAAGCAACAGTGTAAAGAACGGTTATCTGTTTGTTGCAATTATTTACGGATGCATCTTTGCTGCATGTCATTTCTTCTGTTTTGCAAAGACAAAAGAGCAGGTGACAATTCCGGAGAAAGAAAAAATCTCCATTAAAGTACAGCTGAAGGCCGTTATGCAGAACAGACCATATCTGCTTGCATTAGTTGGACAGGTGCTGTTTGGATTCACATTATATGGAAGAAATGCAGATATTTTATATTATTTCACTTATGTAGAAGGAGATGCTTCCTATTATACAACATATTCCATGTGTATTATTATTCCTTCAATTATCGGTGCAGCTTGCTTCCAGCCGGTATTCCGCAAGTTGAATAATAAAGGAAGAACAGCATCTGTTTTTGCATTACTTACAGGAATCGCTATGCTTGCAATGTTCTTCTTTAATGTAAAAGAATCTCCAATTGTATTCTATGCATTGGCAGGTATTACACAGTTCTTCTTTTCAGGATTTAACACTGCAATCTATGCGATCATTCCGGATTGTGTGGAATACGGTGAGTGGAAAACAGGACTTAGAAATGATGGATTCCAGTACGCATTTGTTTCTCTTGGAAATAAAATCGGAATGGCCATAGGAACTGCACTCCTTGCAGCTCTGCTTGGTAAATATGGATATGTGGCAAATCAGGTACAGAATCCGGAAGTGATTGCAGTTATGAAACATGCATTTTCAACAATTCCAGGAATTTTGTGGATTGTCACAGCAGTTGTTCTGTTCTTCTACCGTTTGAATAAAAAACGTTACAATGAAATCGTGGAAGATCTGAAAAATGGAAAAAGAGGTTAAGAAAATATAATAACAAAAACGTGGCCCGGTGCACTGCACCGGGCCATTATCTATATAAACTATTCGTAATTTTTGGTCGAAGTCCGGCAATCATAAAAGATCTGTCGCTAATACAATCACCGTCTTCTTTTCTATGTATGATACTTTTGTAATTCATTTGTATCAACTTGATGATGTTATTATACGGAAGAATTGTGAACACCTCGTGTCACGAAAGCTAAAGAAAAGTAAAATTTATTAAGAGAATATAATCTAAAACGGAAGAATTGTTTAATCTAGATTATAGACAAAATGTCGATAATTTTGTTAAGGGAAGACTGGAAATTTTTCACGATACATGATATGATGATGTTCGAGGATTGCGGGAATTGCATAGCAATGGAGCAATCCGGTTACATCAGTGAGTGGCAAAATTTACTTTGGACACTCGCATCATTATATAAAAAATAAATGTAAGGTTATAGATATGAAAGAAAAAGAGAAGAAACTTACACGGATTCTGCGTATTTTCATGATGCTTCTTACATGTATCCTGATTGCATTATTCTTTGGAATCATGATATTGGTCAGCGATATGCAGGGGACGGCTCGTGTAGTGAATTATGCCGGACTTGTGCGTGGAAAGACGCAGCAGATCATCAAACTGGAAAATGCACAGAAACCACAGGATGAAATGATCAGGGAAGTGGATGCGTATATTGATGGGTTACGTCATGGCAGCGATGAACTGAACCTTGTCCGTCTGGATGATAAAGCATTTCAGGATAAGATGGAAGTGCTGGAACAATTTTTTGGACAACTAAAGGAAGAAATCTATAAGGCTCGTGAAGAAGGATATGAGAATACACAGATTATAAATAAAAGTGAAACATTTTTTACAATCTGTGATGAGACAACAGGGCTTGCGGAAAGTTATTCGCAGAAGCTGGCATCTTCCTTAAACCGTCTAGAGAAAATCGTTGTCGTGGATATTATTGGAATTGTGTGTCTGTTGGGATATGAGCTTTTCAAGGCATTACGGTACGCGGCGCAAAACCGTGTGCTTCGTCAGAAGGTTTATCTGGATGAGGCAACAGGACTTCCGAATAAGAATAAGTGCGAGGAGATTCTGGCATCTGAAGAGCCGCTTACGGACAGGGAATCAATAGCGGTAATGGTGTTTGATTTAAATAATCTGAGAATCATTAATGACCGGCAGGGACATGAAAGAGGCGATCAATATATCAGATCATTTGCAGAACAATTGCGGGCAGCACTTCCGGAGAAATATTTTGTCGGAAGAGACGGTGGAGACGAGTTTATTGCAGTGTTAAAGCAGGTGGATCATGAGCAGGTGAAAGACTGTCTGCAGATGATACGGGAACAGACGGAGCGTTATTCAAAGAATCATCCGGATATGCCACTTAGCTATGCAGTGGGATATGCATTGTCTACAGATTTTCCGGGAAATAATATGAAAGCCCTGTTCCGATATGCGGATAAGAACATGTATGTAGACAAGAATCGGGCGAAGATGAAAGAAGCAGCTGACAAGCGGAGACTTAGGAGTCGGCTGTTACAATCTGTAAAAGAAAAAGGATTTCATTTTACAGATTGTCTGTACTGTGATGCGATTGTGGATCAGTATGTTGTTCTTCGTGCAAGCTCAGAATTTTTCCTTGCAGATGATGGTAGTTATTCTGGTGCAGTAGAGCAGATTATACAGGAGCTGGCGGAGGAAGAGAAACGCAGGAAACTTTGGGAGAAACTTCAGCTGTCGGAAATCCGGGAAACACTGACAGCGGAACATCAGGTAGAGGAATATTTTTATTGTCACAAAGATGGTGACAGAGTTTTGCGTGGCCGGATTACACTTTTATTGCCTGACTTTGCTGAAAATGGAAATCTGCATCATTTTCTTGTTGGGTTTGATGTTTATCAGGACAAGGACAGATTGATTGTAAATGAGAAAAAACAACTGACACAGTTCTATGAACAGCTGACGCAGTCCATTTTGGAAAACGGAAACTATATAGAAGCATTGATGGATACAGCAGAAATAATCCAAAGTGTTAATCTGACACAGAATTTATTAGAAAAGATATTTTGGCAAAACAGGGAAAACAGGCAGATTCCAGACATAAAACTTCCATGTCCTTATGATACGTATTGTAAGACCTATCAGCGGTTCGTGACAAAAGAGACGAGAGAAAATTATCGTATCACAGAAAATCCGGCACAGCTGATCGAACGTTTTAAAGCAGGCGAAAAGCAGGTGACTGTGGAATATCAGGTAGAGAAAAGTGATGGAAGCAGATGCTGGTGGCAGGAGACAGTCCTGATGTCACAGGAGATGGTTTATGAAAGTAAGACTAAGCAGACAAGTACTGTGATCGGTGCAATTATTTTGTTCAAGGATATTTCAGAGTTCCATGAGCAGGAAGACAGAGAAAGAGAACGTCTGCAGGTTGCATATGAAAAAGCGGATCTCGAGAGCCGTGCGAAGACAGAATTCATGAATCGGATGAGTCATGATATCCGCACACCGATCAATGGCATTCTCGGAATGATCCAGATGATCCGTAAGAACTATAAGGATCAGGAAAAGATAGAAGAGTGTGTTGATAAAATCGATCTGTCTGTCCAACATCTGAGTGAACTGGTCAATGATGTACTTGATATGAGTAAAATAGAGTCAGGATATTTAGAGTTGCAGAATGATACGTTTGATCTGAATACGTTGATAGATCAGGTAGAAGTTGTGGTCAGTGCACAGGTAGAGGCAATGGAAATCAGCTATGAGAGCCATCGGGAAAAGGTGAATCATACGATGCTGAGCGGAGATACGCTGCAGATCAGAAGAATTATGCTGAATCTGTTCAGTAATGCAATCAAATATAATAAGCGTGGAGGAAGGATAGACACTTATGTAAAAGAACTTTCTTTTGATGGAATGTGTGCGGCATTCGAATTTTGTATTACGGATACAGGTGTCGGGATGAGCAGAGAATATATAAAAGAAGAATTGTTTAAGCCTTTTACACAGGAAATAAATGATGCAAGAACGCAGTACAGAGGAACGGGGCTTGGAATGTCAATTGTAAAAGGACTGGTTGAAAAGATGGGCGGAACAATCCAGGTGAGCAGTACGCCCGGCGTTGGAACGGAGTTTCGTTTTTATTTGAGTTTTCCAGTAGTTCAGCCGGAAAAGGAAAGTCAGAGTGGAGAATGTGTACAGAAAACAAAACAGGATCTGAAAGAGGATAAGCCGCTCAGAGGATATCATATTCTTCTTGCTGAAGATAATGAGATCAATATGGAGATTGCAGAGTTTTATCTGGAAGAAGCTGGTGCACAGGTGACAAAGGCATGGAATGGACTGGAAGCTGCGGAACTGTTTAAACAGTCGGGGCTAAGAGAATATGATGCTGTTCTTATGGATATCATGATGCCGGAGATGGATGGAAAAGAGGCCTCACGAAAGATCCGCTCTATGGCAGAACAAAGGGAAGATGCAGCCGAGATTCCGATTTTGGCAATGACAGCACAGGCGTCTACCGAAAGTATACATCAGTGTAAGTCAGCCGGAATGAATGAGTGTATCTTTAAACCTGTGAACGCAAAAGAACTGATTGGATTACTTCAGGATATAGTTGCAAAAATATAAATTGAGAGGGAAGGAAAATGCACGAATTAGGTGTTGTCTTTTATGTTGTAAAAGATGTAAAGAAGGTTGCGGAAGAAAATCATGTGGAGAAGGTTTCTTCCGTGACACTGGAGATTGGGGAAGTGTCAGGAATACTACATGATTATCTGACTGATTGCTGGAATTGGGCGAAGAAGAAAGAACCGCTTATGGAAGAAGCCGAACTGAAAATCGAGCAGATAGAAGCAGTAACATTTTGTGAAGAATGCCAGAAAGAATATCCAACGGTAGAACATGGGAAAATCTGTCCGTACTGTGGAAGTGAAAATACCTATCTGCTTCGTGGAAATGAATTTTTAATAAAAGAGATAGAAGTATCGGACTGAAAAATCAGCGTCTTACCTATTGTCAACCGCTTTGATAGATGATACAATACGAGAGACTTAAAAGAATCACAGGTGTTGCTGATCACAGCAGCCCGTAAACATTTCTTACAGTTTCTAGTAATACACGAGTTAAGCGAGGAAAAGAATTATGCGTCAGATTATCTATGATAAAGTGAAATACATTGCAGACAAATACAAAGGATACATTGATACGGAAGATTTGATGAAGGAAGGACTTACAAATCGTCAGATCGGTCTGTTGACAGCAGAAGGAAAGCTTGAGAAGGTAGCACATGGACATTATTGGATCATTAGTCCAGAGTTTTCCAAACCGGAAGATTATAAGGCAGTGGAAGTGGCACGAGTAAATAGAAAAGCGGTGATCTGCGCAGACAGTGCATGCTATTACATGGGCCTGATCGATAAAGAGCCGGAGATTCTTTCAATTGCAACAAGAAGAAGTGACCGTCACAAGATGAAGATGAATTTTGAAGTCAGCAGACATTACTTCTCAGAGCAGGCTTTTGAGGATGAGAAGCATGTGTTTGATACAAAGTACGGTTCTTACAATGTATATGGAATTGACAGAAGCGTGTGCGACTGCATCCGTTTCCGTGAAGACATTGATAAAGATATCTTTGAACTTGTTATTGAGAACTACAGAAAGTACGATAAGAAGAATGAAGAACGTCTCATGGCATATGCAAAAGCAATGCGTATCGGAAGACAGGTAGAGAGAATCGGATTGGATAGATAGTCTATAATAAGAATGATTTAAGAGAGTCTGGTATTTGCCAGACTCTTTTTGTGCGTAGCAATCAGTGAGAAATTCCAAAATAATTCATCATGTGCATAAGAAAAGATGTTCCGATTTTTGAAAGATAACCGTCAGGATGATGGAGAATACAGATATCAGAGGTGATGACCGGATCGGTGATCACTTTTTTAATGATATTTTTGGATGTGAGTGATTCAGCAGCTGACGCAGGGAGAATTGCAATTCCCATTCCGGCTTTCGCCCATGCAGTTCCTGTACGGGAATCATGGTTGATACATAAATAGTTTGGCTGCAGTTTAAGTGTTTCAAAATGTTGGTCTAAAACAGGAAGCCAGCGATGGTAGACAATCAGGGGATGTTCTGCTAACTCTTTAAGAGAGATTGTTACATTTGGGTCGGATCCAGCGGTAGCTATTTTTCTATCCGTGGAAAGCGTATGTTTTGTATTATAAGAAGTATCGGAAGAAAAATATTTTTTATTTCCGACAGCAAGCAAGTGCTCTTTAACCAAAGTGTAACAGGTTAAATTATCTGATTGGAAAGGGGTACGTACAATTGCAAGATCCAGAACTTTGGATTGTAGTTGTTCGATGACACGATAAGTGTCATTTTCATATAATTCAAAACGAATTTCAGGAAATTGCTCATGAAATGGACGAAAAGCGCGCTGTGCCATCAGATCATGAGCAGAGGAAACAATACCAATTCGAAGTACGCCGGATTTTCCTTCACGATAGTCAGAAAGTTCCTGTAAAGTACGCGAAGAAAGATCTAAAATATCCTTGGAACGCTCATAAAGAATACGCCCGGCTTCTGTTAATTCAATCTGACGAGGTCCGCGGAAAAAGAGCTGAGAACCGATTTCCTGTTCAAGAGATTTCATTTGTGCACTTAATGGCGGCTGGGAGAGATTTAATTTTCGCGCGGCTGAGGAAATAGTTCCTTCATTTATTACTGTGACAAAATATTCCAATTGTTTTAAATCCATGTGAAACCTCCAATTATATATTTGATATCATGTAGGAATATAGGGTGCAATGCACGAAATAATATATATTGATTCGTGAGAATAAAAAAAGTATATGAAAAATATATGCTTTCTATATAAAAATAAGATTTTTCGTATGCTTTATTCTATGATAATATAAGAGATAGATTATTATCAAGAGTTAAAAAAATAACAATTGGAAAAACAGTTAAAAAATAATAATCGAGTAAGATTAAAACAAATCAATTAGAACAACAGGAAGGAAAGAGAGGGTATTATGAAGACATTGCTTGCATATCTGAAAGGATATAAGAAAGAATCAATACTTGCTCCGCTGTTCAAGATGCTGGAAGCATCTTTTGAGCTGTTTGTTCCGTTGGTAATGGCGGCAATTATTGATGTAGGAATTGCAAATCAGGATAAGCCATATATTGTGAAAATGTGTTTTGTACTGATCGCGCTGGGAATCATCGGACTTGTCTGTTCCATTACAGCACAGTATTTTGCAGCGAAGGCAGCAACAGGAGTCGGAACGGGAATAAGACATGGATTATTTGAACATATCCAGAAATTTACATTTACGGAAATGGACCAATTAGGAACATCTACATTGATCACACGAATGACAAGTGATATCAATCAGATCCAGTCAGGCGTGAATCTTGTTTTACGATTGTTCCTGCGTTCGCCGTTCATTGTATTTGGTGCAATGATCATGGCATTTACAGTAGATGTGAAAGCAGCACTTGTATTTGTTGTGACGATTCCGCTTCTTTCACTTATTGTGTTTGGAATCATGCTTGTGACGATGCCGATGTATAAGAAAGTGCAGGCAGATCTTGATCAGGTACTTCTTGCAACGAGGGAAAATCTGACAGGAGCAAGAGTTATCCGTGCATTCAATAAGGAAGAGGATGAGACGAAGCGGTTTGAACATGCGAATCAAATTCTTACAGATGCGCAGAAATATGTGGGACGTATTTCCGGAATGATGAATCCGCTGACATATATTATTGTAAATGGAGCAATCATAGCATTGATCTATGTCGGTGCAGTCCGTGTTGATATCGGAGATCTGACCCAGGGACAGGTTGTGGCACTTATTAACTATATGTCACAGATTCTTGTTGAACTTGTGAAGTTAGCGAACCTGATCATTTCCGTGACGAAGGCAGCAGCATGTCTGAACCGTGTGGAGAGTGTGCTTGCTGTGAAACCAGATATGAATGAGGGAGATGTAAGATGGAAGAGCAATTTTTCCGAAGCAGATCGGGATTTGAAAAATAAAATTCCGGTCGTAGAATTCTCTCATGTATCTTTGACCTATAAAGGAACTTCAGATACATCCTTATCTGATATAAATTTCTGTGCCGAGAAGGGACAGACGATAGGAATCATCGGGGGAACAGGTTCAGGGAAATCGTCTCTTGTGAATCTGATTCCGAGATTTTATGACGCAACAGACGGTACAGTGAAGATCAATGGACGTGATATCAAAGAATATCAGACAGAGAATCTAAGAGAACATATCGGTGTCGTTCTTCAGAAAGCAGTGCTTTTCAAAGGGAGTATTGCGGACAATCTCCGCTGGGGAAAGGAAGATGCAACAGAGCAGGAAATGTATGAAGCATTGGACATTTCTCAGGCAAGAGAATTTGTTGATACGAAACAAGGTGGATTAGAATTTCAGATTGAACAGGGGGGAAGAAACCTTTCCGGAGGTCAGAAACAGAGAATGACGATTGCGCGCGCACTGGTTCGGAAACCGGAGATCCTGATTCTCGATGACAGTGCATCAGCGTTGGATTTTGCTACAGATGCGGCACTTCGCAAGTCAATCAAAGAGATGAAAAACCAGCCGACCGTATTTATCGTATCTCAGAGAGCAGCATCTATTCAGTATGCAGACCAGATCATTGTGTTGGATGATGGTGCAATGGCAGGAATCGGAACACATGAAGAACTGCTGAAGGATTGTCCGGTCTATCAGGAAATCTATTATTCACAATTTCCAAAGGAGGCGGTAGTTAATGGCTGATAAAATAAAGATAAATAGTGATAAGAAACAGAAAAGTCAGGCAGCAACATTGAAAAAGGTAATCCGCCGACTTGGAAGATACAGAATTTTTCTCGTATTTTCAATTCTGCTTGCAACTGTATCTGTTGCGCTTACACTTTATATTCCAAAGCTGACAGGACATGCAGTTGACTATGTGATCGGAAAAGGTGAAGTGAATTTCCCGGGAGTAATCCAGGTGATGATTCAGATTGGTGTGTGTACACTGATTACGGCATTGGCACAGTGGCTGATGAATGTGTGTAATAACAAAATGACCTATCAGATGGTTCAGGATATCAGAAATGAAGCGTTCCATAAAATAGAGCAGTTGCCGCTAAAATATATTGACGGCCATCCATACGGAGATGTTGTAAGCCGTGTAATCGCGGATGTCGATCAGTTTTCTGATGGACTTCTGATGGGATTTACACAGCTCTTCACCGGGATTGCCACGATTGTCGGAACATTTTGTTTTATGTTATCCGTAAATGTATCGATTACATTTGTTGTGGTTCTTATCACACCGGTATCATTCGTTGTAGCAAATTTTATTGCAAAGAAAACATTTCGTATGTTCCGTCTGCAATCTGAAATACGTGGAGAGCAGACAGGCTTGATTGATGAAATGATCGGAAACCAGAAAGTAGTTCAGGCATTTGGGCGCGGAGAAGATGTAACAGAGCGTTTCGACGAAGTGAATAAAAGATTGCAGGAGGCATCCTTGCGGGCAACATTTTTCTCATCCATCACGAACCCGGCGACAAGATTTGTCAACAGTCTGGTTTACACAGGAGTTGGAATTACCGGAGCATTTGCAGTTGTACGCGGTGCAATGAGTGTAGGACAATTGTCCAGTTTCTTGAGCTATGCAAATCAGTACACAAAGCCATTTAATGAGATTTCCGGAGTCGTGACAGAATTTCAGAATGCGATTGCATGTGCGCAGAGAGTATTTACATTGATTGATGAAGAACCGCAGATACCGGAACCGGAACATGCAGTTCATCTGACGGATATTGATGGAAATGTGAAAGTAGAGGATGTTTCATTCTCTTATCTGCCAGGTCAGCATCTGATTGAAGATTTTAATCTGGAAGTAAAGCCAGGACAGCGTATTGCGATTGTCGGACCGACCGGATGTGGAAAGACAACCTTGATCAATCTGCTGATGCGTTTCTATGATGTGAATGCAGGAAGTATTAAAGTAGAAGATATAGATATTCGCGAAATGACAAGAAAAAGTCTGCGTGCAGGGTACGGAATGGTTCTTCAGGAGACCTGGTTAAAAACGGGTACAATTCGTGAAAATATTGCTATGGGAAGACCGGATGCAACGGAAGAAGAGATTGTCGAGGCAGCGAAAGCTTCTCATATCCATAATTATATCCGTCGTCTGCCAAAAGGATATGATACATGGATCACAGAAGATGGTGGCGGGCTTTCACAGGGACAGAAGCAGCTGCTTTGTATTGCAAGAGTTATGTTATGCAGACCACCGATGTTGATTCTGGATGAAGCAACATCATCCATCGATACAAGAACGGAGATCAAGATTCAGCAGGCATTTGCAAAACTGATGGAAGGAAGAACAACTTTCATTGTTGCACACCGTCTGTCAACCATCCGTGAGGCTGATGTGATTCTCGTAATGAAAGATGGAAAAATCATTGAACAGGGAAATCATGAAGTACTGATGAAGAAGGAAGGTTTCTATCATCACCTGTATGAGAGCCAGTTTTCAATGTAGGATAAGGTATGATGCGAGATAGTGAGATACGTTGCAGGTCGCATGAAATGTAAATAGTAACGAAATGAAAAAAGAAGGCTATTAACTACGATAACAGTATAAAGCGTAGTTGATAGCCTTCTTCTTTTCGTTTCAATAAATTATATTTACGGTAGAAGGAATGTATACATTACTATAAAGTGACAGATGCTTCCACCCATTACGAACAGATGAAAGATTTCATGGCTTCCGAAATTCTTATGCTTGCTGTTGAAAATCGGGAGCTTCAGTGCGTAGATGACACCGCCAACTGTATAGATGATACCACCGGCTAAAAGCCATCCGAAAGCAGCAGCTGACAGATTATCAAGGATTGTAGAAAATGCAAGCACGCAAGTCCATCCCATACCAATGTATAAAACGGAAGATACCCATTTCGGACAGAATACCCAGAAGGCTTTGATAAGGATGCCGACAATCGCGAATGCCCATACAATACATAGCAGTGTGATACCTTTGCGTCCGCCGATTACCAGCAGGCAGACAGGTGTGTAGCTTCCGGCGATCAGAACGGAGATCATCATGTGATCGATCTTCTTTAAAACCGTATTCACTTTCTCGGAAATATCAAATGTGTGATAAGTGGTACTTGCCGCATAAAGCAAGATAAGGCTGGCTGCGTAAATTGTAAGCGATACAATATAAAGTTTGCTCGGTTCACGAGCTGCTCTGTATAGAAGTGGTATTGCAGCGATAATTGCCATGATCATTCCAATAAAATGTGTAATTGCGCTTCCGGGTTCTTTGATATAAAGTCTTTTTTCCATAATATATACCTCCAATTCATCTATATAATAACACATAGTTTTTAATACTACATCTCGAATATGTATATACTATAGCACACATTTCTAAAAAATCAAGAGATATTTTGAAATTAAAAGTATCTTATTCCACAAAAAAACAGGGTGAAAGAAATCTGTGATGGAAAGTAAAAAATAGGCCGTGATTTCACATTTTAATTTTGTGAAATCACGGCCTGTTCCAGGTTATGTTTCTAATAAGTTCAATCTGTCAATCTATTCGATTACTGTTCCGGTCTTACCATTCAGAGCATCAGAGACTTTATCAAAGGAAGTAATGTAAGCTTTGCGGCCTTCGTGTCCTTCTACGAATTCAACTGCTGCACGGAATTTTGGAAGCATGTTGTAAATTCCAAAATGTCCCTCTTCCATGTAAGTTTTTGCCTGATCAACAGTAATTGTATCCAGTGGTTCCTCATTCGGTTTGCCAAGGTTGATACATACTTTCTCAACATTTGTAAGAATAATAAGAAGATCAGCATTAATTCCTTCTGCAAGCTTTCCAGCTGCGAGGTCTTTCTCGATAACAGCACTTGCGCCACGTAAATGATTATCCTGCTCAAGTACCGGAATACCGCCGCCACCTGCTGCGATAACAATCTGATCTGCATCAAGAAGAGCTTTCACTGCATCGAGTTCAACAATCTTGACCGGATTCGGAGCAGAGACAGCACGGCGGAAACCTTTACCGGGTTCTTCCACTACGAAGTTGCCTTTCTTACGTTCTTCATTCGCTTCCTCAGCGTTCATATAACGGCCGAGAACCTTTGTTGGTGTGTAGAAAGCATCATCGTAAGGATCTACAATCACCTGAGTGAGGACTGTGCTGACTGTACGGTAGATACCGCGGTTGAGAAGTTCTTCACGGATTCCGTTCTGAAGGTCATATCCGATATATCCCTGGCTCATGGCAGTACATACAGACATTGGGGATGCTGTATATTCCGGATGGTTCTTTGCAAATTCATTCAATGCAGTGTGGATCATACCAACCTGCGGAGCATTACTGTGTGTGATAGCAACCTGATAGCCTGCTTCAATCAGATCAGCGATACATTTGGCAGTGCTTTTAACGGCTACTTTCTGTTCTGGAAGTGTAGTTCCAAGTGCACGGTGTCCCAATGCAACAACGACTCTTTTTTTCATAATATTTCCCTTTCTTCTAAGCTGTGATAGTTTGTCAGGGGGAACAGGTTCATACTGTATTAGAAAAAATCGCAACAGTAAAACCAACCTTACTGATAATTAAGATTTTACTATTTTTCATCAGTAAAATCAATATTGGATTATGCCGGACAGCAGATCAAATATAAAAACTGTTGTCAGAAGGATACAGATCAAAACTCTCATCCATTTCTTTAATTTCATGAAGAGACTGTTCCAGCGCGGAGCAAAGTAATAGAAAAATGCACAGCCAAGAAGTGCAAATACTGCCCCATCACCAAGATATGCTTCTCCATTCATGAAAGTAAGATAGGAATGATATTCCGGAAGCTCAATTCCAAAACCAAGATCAAGAAACAGCTGGACGAGATAATCAAGAACTGTATACACAATAAAGTTGATAATAAACATAGTAGCCGGTTTTTTGATATATTTCTTTAACAGCAACAGTATAAGCAGACCACAGATTCCGTACAACGGGAGCCATGGGAGTGTCTTAAGAGTAACATTTTCCAGTGTGCCGCAACTAAGCAATTCGGAAATGATTTCAAAAAGCCATCCGAAAATAGAAAAGGCATGGAATAAAAAAACGCAGGATAGAAAGTCATAATTCTGTGCCGGATTGATCGGTGATTTTACTGCGGCGACAGGCGGCTGGACAGAAAAAAGGAATACCGGATATTGGCGATGAGCAAAATAAGAGATCTTTGTGTAAGGACCTTCAGAATCGTCATACAGTGCTTTACTAATCAGAAGTTCATCTTCAGAAGGAACATGCTCAAGATAAGAATCATTGAGCTGCTCATATTTAGGAGCTCTTGAAAGCACATAGTTTCTTCGTAAAAACAGATATAAGGATGCTTTACAGTTCATTTTGTACGGGCGGACATAAATAATGTCCAAAATTCCAAGGGTAAAGAGAGAGAAAAGCTCCCAGCCGAGGAAAGAAAGATCTAACAAAAAGAGCTTCCATTTATTTCCCTTTGTAAGCTGTTTAGAGAGAAAAAAGGCATTCTTTTGACTGATTTTCGGATTCTCTGCGAGGATATATGGAATCATGCTATATTCATAATGCTTAATAATTCCACCGATAATTGTTAAATCCCAAAGTTTCTGAAAAAGCGTGTAGCAGAACATCACCCAGGAAGGATTTGCCAGGTAACGCAACTTATATAAAAAGAATATTTTAGAAATATTCGTATCCTCATAGTTATAAGATTCAACAAAAAAACGTTTCTCACCGACAATCAAAAGATTGCTGATAAAAAACTTATATAAAAGTGAAAAAATGACTCCAAGTGTGAGAAACGAAGTGACAATTAAGTCAGGACGTTTCAGGGAATTCTGAATCGTATGTAAGAAGGATGCAACTACGAAATTATCAGGAATAAAATCCAAAAATGCACTGCTGAGGCTTTCAGCAGAAATAAAAGCAGGTAAAATAAGCTCTGCGTTCGTCTGAATCTTATCAGGAAAATAGTTCAAAAATAAAGAGCGGGAAATCGGATACGAAGCCGTGAGCATTGCAATCAGAAAGCAGACAGACACACTTCTCCAATAGTTTGATTTTATTAAAATACGTGCCTTTTTCTTGAGATCTTTTCTTGACCACATAAATAATAACCTCCATTGAGTTGTTGCTGCGGTTCACATGCGTGAATCAGCAACGCATCGTTTCCATAGATAACATCATTATAATTTAGTTGCGCACGGTTTACAAGATAAGGTTCGATTCATGAAGAAATATGTTATACTATACTATAACTGTTGAGTTTAACATAAACTGCAGGTGAAGCAATTGTGTACCTGCATCAGACATAAAGAAAGTGGAAAGAAAAGAGAAGTACGATGAACAGACAAAGCACATTATGTTATATTGAAAAAGACGGAAAATATCTGATGCTTCACAGAGTAGTGAAGAAAAATGATGTGAATAAAGATAAATGGATCGGCGTCGGCGGACATTTTGAATATGCAGAGAGTCCGGAGGAATGCCTTTTGCGTGAAGTGAAAGAGGAGACTGGTTATACGTTGACTTCCTGGAAATACAGAGGAATCGTGACATTTGTATACGGTGAAGATGTGGTGGAGTATATGTCACTGTATACGGCAGATGGATTTATCGGTGATCCGATCGAATGCGATGAGGGCGTTCTTGAATGGGTGGAGAAAGAAAAGATAAAGGATCTGAATTTATGGGAAGGGGACAAGATTTTCTTCCGTCTGATGGACGAAGAAGAGGAATTTTTCTCTTTAAAACTTGTGTACAATAAGTCAGATGTGTTAGAGTATGTGGCACTCAACGGAAAGCCGATGGAACTGTTTGATGTGATTGATGAAGATGGAAATAAAACAGGTCAGGTGAAAGAACGCGGTGTTGCACATAGAGATGGCACATTGCATGCAACGGTACACATCTGGATTGTACGTCCGAATCAGGAGAGTGGTTATGATGTACTCCTTCAGAAACGAAGTGAATGTAAAGATTCGAACCCGGGAGCGTATGATATTTCTTCTGCAGGGCATGTCAGTGCCGGGGATGAACTGATGGAAAGTGCATTGCGTGAGATGGAAGAGGAACTTGGAATTCATGCGAGAGAAGATCAGCTTCAGTTTATCGGAACACACAGAGGTCAGTTTGAAGCAGAATTTCATGGAAAACCATTCCGTGACAATGAGCGCAGTACCGTATATCTTTATAGAGAACCGGTGGACATCAAAAATTTGAAATTACAGGAATCTGAAGTGGAAGAAGTGATCTGGATGGATTTCAAAGAATGCAGGAAGGGTATTGTGGATGGTACCCTGCCGAACTGCATTTATGAAGGAGAATTCCAGATGGTAGGAAAAGCACTCGGGATAGAGTAAGAAAACGGAATAGAAGATAGAACAAAAAAACATTACAGAAAAATAAAAACTGTACAAAGCCGAAGAAATTGTTATAATAAAAGAAAAAAAGCAACCAAATGATTGACAGAAGAGAAAGGGGAAGGACCGGTTATGACGACAGAAGAGCTGGTGAAGAAGGTGTGCAAAGAGAAAGGAATCAGCGTTGCCCGTCTGGCGGCAAAGCTGGGACAGTCGCGGCAGAATTTCTGCAAAAAACTGCAGCGCGACACCCTTACCGTAGAAGAATGGGAGCGGGCGGCGCAGGTTCTCGATGTAACATTTGATCAGGCATTTGTCCTGCCGGACGGCACGAGAATGGGAATTACAGAGCAGGAGGAAAAGCACATTGTGCTGCCGCTGATGGGAAGTGCTTTCGCTCCGGGAAAAGCAGAAGAGACGGTGGAGAGCTTCCGCGATCCGGGGCTTCGGGAAATTGCACGCGGAGAGCTGTACTTTTTCTCGGCGCAGGCGGAAAACTGTGCAAAAACCGTAGAAAAATATCTGACAAGTGATGATCTGGCGCTGCGGTTGTCTGCCGACATGCTGTATACGTTTGCAAATTTTACGCTGGGAAATGCAAAAAAGGCACAGAAGGCGAGGGAAGATGTGTACCGGTGTCTGGAAAAAGAACTGGAAACAGAAAAATCGCAGGAGTGGACGGCATACTGTCTGTTTGCGTGCTATGTGACGAGCGTGCTGATTCACATTCCGCCAAAAGACGGACTGCCGCCGCTGGAACAGTATCTCGTCCAGCTTCCGATCGGGCAGCGGTTGTTTGCCGTGAGTACGCTGGGGCATGCGGCCTATCTGAAAGGCGAGTATGCGAGAGCGCAGGGCATGGTACAGATGGCGATGGCCATGACGGAAAAGACGTATCCGATTCCGATGATCTATCTGAACTGCGTTGCAGCGATGTGCCAGATCAACCAGAAGGATCAGGAGGGGGCTACGCGGTCGGTGTTAAATGCCTGGGAGATGGCGCGAAAAGACAAGTTTCTGGAACCATTTATCGAATACCACGGACTCCTGCAGGGCATACTGGAATCGTGTATCCGTAAACAGGAGCCGGAGATCTACAAAAAGCTGGTGGACGGCGTCATCGCTTTCAGCCGCGGCTGGATGAAAATCCACAATCCGCAGATGCAGAAAGCCGTGACAGATCTCCTGACCCCGATGGAATTTTCCATTGCCATGCTCGCCTGCCGCGACTGGACAAACCAGGAGATCGGGGAGTATCTGGGGCTTTCGGTGAATACGGTGAAGCACTATGTGTCGGGGATTCTCGAGAAGCTCAATATAGATAAACGAGAAAAAATAAAAGAATTTGTAAACCAATAAGAAGTAAAAGATGGAAAGTGTCTGTTTTACAGTAAAAAACAGGCACTTTTTTTGCGTTAAACGGGCATGTTCTGAATATTCTGTATTTGGTAAAATAAAATAGAAAAAGTCATAAGAATGTGAAGAAAAGATCGAACTATGTCTGTAAGGAAGATAAAGGAAGGAGAGACCAGACGAATGAATGACAGAAAAGAAAAAAACAACAGCCAGGGCGTGACGCTCTCCAGAACGACATTGATAGCTGCGGTCGCAGTCATTCTGCTTCTGATCGCAGGCGGCGTTGCAGTCGGAATCAACTGGAATCACTGGTTTGGGGAAGAGACACCGAAGACGGAAGAACAAAAGGAAGCGTTCCAGCCAGATCTCGACCCGGACGCAGAGAACTGGACGGGAGAGAAGATCCCGGACAAGAGCGAAGAAGAAGCCGCCGGCATCAAAATCCCGGGCTATCCGTCCATCACGATCCCGGCAGACCAGCAGGAAGTCGCAGTATCCCTTCTGAACCCGGAAGGCAATCCGTGTTACTTTACCTTCGAACTGGTTTTGAAAGATACCGATGAAACTCTGTACACATCAAAACTGGTAGCCCCGGGGCAGGCAATTTCCAACATCACCTTATCCAAAAGCCTGCCCGCCGGAGAATACCCCGCAACCCTGCGCATCACCACCGCTTCTCTGGAAGACGGCAGCGCCATGAACGGCGCAAACGTAGAGACCGTGCTGATGGTGCAGTAGAAAAGGAGGTGCAGACGCGGTGAAAAGACGAAAATGGATATCATTGCTTCTTTGCGGAGCCCTGATTCTGGCCACACTGCCGACAACGGCACTGGCGGAAGGGACAGAAACGGAAGAAGAGGGGGTGCAGGTGGAGAGCGTGAGTGAAGAAGTGCCGGTGGAAGCCCCGGAAGCAAATTCAGAATCGGACAGCGAAGAGGCACCGGAGAAAAGCGTTGAGATAAAAGAAGAGGAGACAGTCGAGGAAGCTCCGGAAGAGGAAATCCCTGAGGAGAACCCAGAGAACACAAGCGAAGAAGTCCCGGCTGAAACGGAACAGGAAAGCATTCCGACAGAAGAAAGTCTGAATCTGGAGAAAAGTGTAACAGCGTTGGCTGCAAACTACGCACTGACCACGCTGAAATCTCCGGGAATTGCAGTACAGGCAGGAACTTCGGTTTCCTATTGCGATGAAAAAGGTGCAGAACATACAGCAAATTGCAATGGCGTTATTACACAGGCAAACATCGGAAACTATGGAATATTGACAACCGGCTGGTACGCAGTAGAAGGAACCGTGACCGGAGATAACCGTATTGAAGTTCAGGGGACTGTAAACCTGATTCTGGAAGATGGCTGTTCCTTTACCGTAAATGGCGGTATCGAGGTCAATGAGGGGAATGCATTGACGATATGGGGACAGCAGGAAGGAAATGGGGAATTAAAAGCTCAGAATGTTGGAAATTATTGTGCTGGAATTGGTGGCGGAGACGGGAAGTCCGGCGGAAATATTACGATTAATGGAGGCATCATTCAAAGTAAAGGAAGGTATAGAGGAGCTGGAATTGGTGGAGGAGGCAGTGGTGCTGGAGGAATTATCACAATTAATGCTGGTAAAATTCAAAGTGAAGGAGGGCGTGGAGGAGCCGGAATTGGTGGAGGAGCCAGTGGTGCTGGAGGAACTATCACAATTAATGCTGGTAAAATTCAAAGTGAAGGAGGGTACAATGGAGCCGGAATTGGCGGTGGAATTCAGGGTGCTGGAGGAACTATTACGATGAATGGCGGAGAAATTACTGCCAGTGGGGAAACAAAAGAAAATGGACAGAGTGGACTGGCAGCAGGAATTGGCGGTGGATTTGGAAGTAAAGGACTTGGAGGAACAATCCTTATCACGTGCGGAACGATTCGCGCAAAAGGTGGGGAGGCGGCAGCAGGAATTGGTAGTGGAAATGCAGCAGACGGAACATGTAATATTCATATTCAAGGTGGCATAATATATGCATCTACAAATATAGCAGATGGTCAGAATGAAAGTTTTTTTGAAAGATTTTATGCAATTGGAAGTGGATCAGGTTGGACGGATGGCAGTATTACTATTACAAATGGCGTTGTTATTACCAAGGGTCAAATCAATAAATCCAATAAGGATACTTGGAGAGGCCTGATCTTTGAAAATACTGAAACGGATGGAATTGTATACGGAGATCCGACATTATCACAGAAATTTACCCTTGAAGATACCCAGAATCTTTTGATTCCAGAAAATACCTCACTACAAGGCACAGCCAATCTCACAAATGACGGCAACATTTATGTCAGTGGTACCCTTGCAGAATCTGTGAGCGGAAGCGGAAAAGTACATTATGCGCTTACGGTTACCGGTGGTACAGCCGGAGGCGATGTCAGTACATATAAGAATCAACTTTATGGTAAGACAGACGGTTCAGTTACATTAAATGCGACGAATGTTCCCGTCGGTCAGGCGGCAGGCTGGAGCTGTTCGGATGATACTGTGACGATCGCAAGCGATGCCTTTACAATGCCCGCCAGAAAACTGACAGTTACCGCTCGGTATACCAACGCCCCATCCTACACCGTCACGATCCCTGCAACCGTAGAATTGGGAAACACCGCGGAGATTCAGGCGGAGAATGTGAATGTGGTCAGCGGCTCACAGCTTGTGGTCAGGCTTTCCAATGCAAATGGATTGAAACTGACAACCCCGGAAGGCGCCGAGCAGCTTTACACGATAAAGAACGAGGAGACCAGCATCAAGGAAAGTGATGACGTACTCACCGTAGCAGGCGGAACCGCAGATAACAGCGGAACGGTCAGTCTAGATTTTGCGCCGGACGGCGAGCCGAAATATGCCGGCGTTTACACAGGAACCGTGATGTTTAGCGTTTCGGTGGAAGCCGCATCGAATCCTTGAGAATGCAAAAAAGCATAACATAAAAAATACTTTAAACAGGAGGGAAACTCTATGAAAAAATTATTATCCATACCTTTGGTACTCACACTGGTACTTACCGCATCGACATCCGTCTTTGCAGCCGACATCAATCAGAACAGCAACCAAAATGCCGACACGACCGTAACATTCAAGGTCGATCCAGCCTACACCGTGACGATCCCGGCGGATGTAACCCTGGATCGGAAAACAGGCACTGACGGTATGATTACCTATGAAAAAGATCTGACCGTTTCCGCATCGGATGTCCGCCTGCTGGAGGGCAAAAAAGTTCGGGTAACGCTGGACAGCAGTTTTAAACTGACGACCGGTGCGCAGGGAGCAAAGTATGAGCTTCCCTACACCGTAAAGGTCGGTACCTCCGGTTCAGCAATCACAAGCGGAGATGTCGTTGCCGACTTTACCACCCTCGATTCCAACAAATGGTCCAGCACCCTGCATTTTGCGGCAGAAAATCCAACGTATGCCGGTGATTATAAAGATACCGTAATCTTCAACATCGCAGTCGAATAAAAAGAGAGGTGGAGCAAAATGAAAAAAAGGACAGCAGCCCTGCTGACCCTGCTTCTGACCTGCGGCGCAATGGCTGTGCCGGTGGCAGCTGCAGAGAATCAGCAGAATAATACCCCTCAGAAATCGCAGGTCACGGTGATGACTTCCATTGATCCGACGTATACCGTCACGATTCCTGCGAACACCAGAGTTGCCTTTAACGCCACATCGACGGAGTTCGGTGCCGTGAAGCTGGATGCCGCGCAGCTCGATCCCGGCTATGCCATTCAGGTCGAGCTTTCCGCCAGCGGAAAACTGAAAAATGTGGCCGATGCATCAAAAACGATTTCCTATTCCGTGAATGATTCCAAAGCGGCGTTTACCTCCGCAAAGTACACCGCAGCCGGACAGGAGACGCCTCTGACGATTGCCATCGCAAAGGATGAGTGGAACAAAGCCGCAGCGGGAAGCTACAGCGATACTGTAACTTTCACTGTTTCCTATGTGGATACCACAGCAACCCCGTAGCTTCTGCAGCGAGGAGGCACGGGAAACGGAGGTGAATGCGATTGAAAAAGATCATGACAGTATTGTTGTTGTTCTTCTTTCTCTGCAGCACGCATGTGACAGCCTTTGCAAGTGATATCACCATCACAGCGAATGTGCCGGGCAGCCATACGATTACCATTGATGCCGACGGCGCGGAGGTATTCTGTGATGGAGCGGCGGGGAGCAGCTTTACCGTAGAACGGCTTTCCGAGCCGAAGCTGCTGATCCGCGCAGAAAGCGGCAGGGAGATCACAGAGGTTCTGCTGAACGGGGAGAATATTACGAAGCAGATCCGGGGAGGATACTATACACTGGAGCCGGTTTACGAGAATCAGACACTTACCGTGATGACGGCGGGAGCACCTGCGGCGCAGGGGAAAACCTACACGGTTCAGGGAACGGTGATGCGAAACGGGCAGCCGGTGAATGGCATTACGATGGGACTCCGCAGTACGCTGAAAACGAATGTGACGGATGCAAACGGAAGATTTTCCTTTGCGGATGTGGAATGCGGAAAGCATTCGCTGACGGCGCTGGAAAACGGAGTGATTGTCGGCTACGTGGAGTTTATTCTGATGGAAGGAAATCACGTCGATCTGTCGTTGACGGATGGGGTTTATACGGTAAATACAAATCAGAATGCGGTCGGCATGGATCTGGTGCTGACACTGGAAGGTGACAATACGATGCGCATGACAGAGGCGAAGGAAGCTTCCGGTGAGCCAAAGAAGGAACCTGCTTCCGACGGCAATGGCAGTAAGCCGGGCAGCGGCGGAAGTCAGACCGGAGTCGGGAAAAACGGAAACAGCACAAATACCAAGAGCCTGAAGACCGGAGATACGGCAGATCCGATCATGTGGTTTACAGTGCTTCTGATTTCCGGGGCCGTTCTGCAGCAGGCTGTTTTCATATTAAGCAGAAAGAAGAAACAATAGAGGAAAAGCAGAGAATTTCCGGTTCGCCGGAGTCTCTGCTTTCTTTGTAAAGTTAAAATATAGTTTTTTTGCAGCTTATGCTTCTTCTGATAGTTTCTTCACAATCTCAGGGAATTCCATAAAGTGGGAAGCTTTGATCAGAATTGTATCATTATCTTTGAGAATCTGTCTCATGTTCTGGTAAAAGTCTTCTTTTGTGTCAAAATGGAAAACTTTCATGTTCTTCCCTGTTGCAAGAACAGTTTCCTTTGCAGCTTCTGCCATATCTTTGGAAAGTGCTCCGATGCAGACCAAAACATCAGTGCTTTTAAATGCTGCATATGCTCCGACTTCGCGGTGCATCGCAAGCTCATCGGCACCAAGTTCGCCCATATCGCCAAGGATAGCGACCTTTCTTGTATCTGCATATGCAAGTACGTCAAGAGAAGATTTCATAGATGTTGGGTTGGCATTGTAGCAGTCATCAATGATCGTGTAATGCTTTGCTTCGATCAGGTTGTTACGTCCGGCAATCGGAACGAGCTTTTCAATTCCGCGGGCAATCTCTTCATTATTCATGCCAAGTGCATATCCGACAGCAACTCCGGCTAAAGCGTTATAGATCATATGATCTCCCGGAATTGAAATATGTGCATGGAAACGTGATGTTGGAGTAACAAATTCTGCGTATGTTCCTTTTAATCCTTTCCGCTCAATATTTTCTACATGGAATGGACAGGAAGCTGTAAGACCGAAATAAACCGGAGTTCTTCCATCACGGGAAGTGTAGCTTTTCAGCTTATCATCATCCCCGTTGAAGATAACAGAACCTTTCGGATTCATGTAGTCTGTCATGGAACTCTTTTCCTTTAGGATTCCGTCTCTTGTTCCAAGATTCTCAAGATGTGCATATCCGATATTAGTGATCACGCACACATCCGGGCGGGCAATCTTAGCCAGTGGTTTCATATCTCCAAAGTGGCTGATTCCCATCTCAAGAACTGCAACCTCATGTTCCTCACGGATATTGAATACGGTCAGAGGAAGTCCGATCTCATTGTTGAAGTTTCCTTCGGTTTTCAGTACATTATATTTCTCGGAAAGTACAGATGCGATCATTTCTTTTGTGCTTGTCTTTCCAACACTTCCAGTGATACCTACAACTTTGATATCGAGGGAACGGCGATAGTGTTCAGCTAAGTCTTTCAATGCTTCTGTGCAGGATGAAACGCGGATATAAGGATAATCAACGTCACCAAGATCCTGCTCAGAGAGGGAACAGAGTGCACCTGCTTCCATGACCTGCGGGATAAAACTGTGTCCGTCAACACGGGCACCTTTGATCGCAACGAAAAGAGTATCTTTTATTACTTTACGGCTGTCGATCGCAACACTTGAGACCTCACAGTCTAAGAATGCAGGATCACCGCAATAAATTCCGCAGCAGGCATCTGCGATTTCAGATAATGTCATATGTTTCATTAATATCTTGCCTCCATGGACTTCTTAATGATCAGTTCGCAAAGATCGCCGTATTCGATTCCATAAACCTTAGCTTCCTTCGGGAGAAGGCTTGCGGAAGTCATTCCAGGAAGGGTATTCATTTCCAGGCAGAACAGATTACCCTCTGCGTCAAGCAGGAAGTCTGCACGGCTGTAAACATTAAGTTTCAGTGCATTGAACGCTTTTACAGTAAGTTCCTTCATGCGCTCTGCAACTTCTTCCGGAATATCAGCCGGGCATACTTCAGAAGTAGCTCCGTCCTGATATTTATTCGCATAATCAAAGAATCCTGTCTTCGGGATGATCTCGATCGGAGGAAGTGCTGTTCCGTCAATGATACCGCATGCAAACTCACGCCCCTTAATGTATGGCTCAACAACAAGTTCATCTTCGTAGCGGAAGGACTTCTTCAGAGCCTCTGCATATTCTTCATCTGTATTTACAATATAAACTCCGATACTGGAACCACCTGAGCAAGGTTTAACAACAACAGGAAGTGTCAGACCAAGTGACTGGTAAGACTGATCTTCAGAGTTCTTATAAATCGTTCCACCTCCCGGAGTGTCTACGCCAGACTCAAGGAAGATCTGCTTTGCAACACCTTTGTGCATTGCAACCGCACATCCAAGAGAGTCAGGTCCTGTATATTTAATACCAAGCAGATCGAAAGATGCCTGCAGCTTTCCATTCTCACCTTCACCACCGTGAAGACCGAGGAAAGTAATGTCAGCCAGACGGCAAAGTTCGATTACATTCGGGCCGAAGAAGCAGTCTGACTGATCCGGACGGGAAGCCTTAACAGCTTCAAGATCCGGTTCCTCCGTGCTGATATTCTTCACAATCTCAAGTCCGTGATCCGGAAGAGTAAAGACATCCTCCAGATTCTCCGGTGCATTCTCTAATCCCATGAATACATCCAGAAGAAATGCATCATGTCCTTTTTTAACTAATGTACGACAGATTCCGGCAGCAGAAGAAAGTGATACGTCACGTTCTGTGCTTAAGCCTCCTGCTAATACAATGATTTTCATAATTTTATACTCCTTAAATGATTTATTCTGTTCTAGTTCTTTTTCTTATTTGTCTGCTGCGTATAGATAATGATAAGCAACATTCATGCTTTTACGATTATAGCACATGTTGGCAGAAAGTAAAACAGGGGGAATAAAGATTTAGCGGAGGGATTCTTTCTCCCCTTGCTATATTATTTTTGCTATATTCAATGTATTAAATCCCATTGACAATTCACAGAAAATACTACATTATTATATATATAAACAGTTTTTAATTGTGCAAATAAACATTTTATTA
>OODU01000520.1_pt1 | contig 43720 bp, 40 predicted proteins | sample 1671171 | NCBI WGS metagenome assembly OODU01 (sample SAMN06348129, study PRJEB24527) | human gut metagenome | biome: human gut; feature: ankylosing spondylitis patient; material: feces | host: Homo sapiens | place: China | collected 2015-10
TCGGAGATTTACGGCGGCCTGGCCAACACTTGGGACTACGGTCCGCTCGGCGTTGAGTTCAAGAACAACGTCAAGGCGGCATGGCGCAAAAAGTTCGTACAGGAAAGCCCGTACAACGTCGGCCTCGACTCGGCTATCCTTATGAACCCCATGACCTGGGTCGCTTCCGGCCACGTCGGCGGCTTCTCTGACCCGCTGATGGACTGCAAGGAGTGCAAGGAGCGCTTCCGTGCGGACAAGGTCATCGAGGACTGGTGCAAGGAGAACAACTTTGATCTCGGCAAGAGCGTTGACGCGCTGAGCCAGGCCGAGATGAAGCAGTTCATCGATGAGCACGAAATCGCCTGCCCGACCTGCGGCAAGCACAACTGGACCGACATCCGTCAGTTCAACCTGATGTTCAAAACCTTCCAGGGCGTTACCGAGAACGCGAAGAACGAGCTGTACCTCCGCCCGGAGACCGCACAGGGTATCTTCGTCAACTTCCAGAACATCCAGCGCACCACCCGCAAGAAGATCCCGTTCGGCGTTGGCCAGATCGGCAAGTCCTTCCGCAACGAGATCACCCCGGGCAACTTCACCTTCCGTACCCGCGAGTTCGAGCAGATGGAGCTTGAGTTCTTCTGCAAGCCGGGCACTGACCTGGAATGGTTCGCTTACTGGAAGGATTACTGCCACAAGTTCCTGCTGTCCCTCGGCATGAAGGACGAGAACCTGCGCCTGCGTGACCACGAGCCGGAGGAGCTGTCGCACTACTCCAAGGCGACCACCGACTTCGAGTTCCTGTTCCCGTTCGGCTGGGGCGAGCTGTGGGGCATCGCAGACCGCACCGACTTCGACCTGACCCAGCACCAGAAGACCTCGGGCGTTTCCATGGAATACTTCGATCAGGAAGCAAACGAGAAGTACATCCCGTACGTTATCGAGCCGTCCCTTGGCGCGGACCGTGTCGCACTGGCGTTCCTCATTGACGCATACGACGAGGAAGTAGTCGGTCAGGACAAGAACGGCAAGGACGATGTCCGCGTTGTTCTGCGTCTGCATCCGGCTCTCGCTCCGTTCAAGGCTGCCGTACTGCCGTTGTCCAAGAAGCTGACCGACAAGGCTATGCCGATCTGGCATGAGCTGGCAAAGCAGTTCCCGGTTGACTTCGACGACGCAGGCTCCATCGGCAAGCGCTACCGCCGCGAGGACGAAATCGGTACTCCGTTCTGCGTCACCGTTGACTTCGAGACCGAGCAGGACGGCTGCGTAACCGTCCGCGACCGCGACACGATGCAGCAGGAGCGCATCAAGATCGAGGACGTTGCCGCTTATATCGCAAAGAAGATCGAATTCTGATTTTCGCTGTTTACTCTGCCGCACTTCATTTTCTGAGGTGCGGCATTTTTTTGTTTTTCGAGGTATAAAAGCGCAGGGAAGCCGCCATACTAACCGGGAAATCTCAAAAGGAGGTCCTTCTCATGGACAAGAATCACTGCAACACCGCCATTCACTGCACTGTTGACCAGTGCGCGAACCACTGCTCGAGCGCGGAATACTGCGCCCTCGACAGCATCCATGTCGGCACGCATGAGGCTGCTCCCTCGATGGATCAGTGCACTGACTGCATGAGCTTCAAGCGCAAGTAAAAACAGAAAAGAGCGCAGTGCAGACGGAAAATAACCGCGCATTGCGCTCTGTTTTTTTATTGTGCCGCGAAAAGCGCTGCGCCGGCAGCAGCCTCTTCCCTGCCCTCTATCAAGGTGATCGGCGTGCCGAACGCCCGCGAGAAGCAGTCGCAGAGGAACGGATTGCGCCGCAGTCCGCCGCCCGACCCGGTCAGCTGTCTGGGTAAGCCGCCTGCCGCAAGATACGCCCGGTACATCTGCGCAAGCTCCTGCGCCATGCCCTCCATCATGCCCCAGATGAGGTGGAGCGGCGTAAAGTTTTCCGCCGTCAGACCGGTAATGGCGGCGGTTCGGCTACTGTCCTGCCGCGTGCCCTCAAACAGGGGCAGGACGTCCGGAATGCTCTCCGGGCGGGGACTGCTGCGCAGCAGTCGCTCCATCGCACCGTAGACGTCGGACGGCTCGCTTCCCATCATGCGTGCGGTCTGCGCGAAAAACTCAGCCAGCAGCGCATACGCGCGTCCGCCGCAGAGCGACGCGCCAACCAGAAGCCAGCCGCCGCCCGGCATGGGACGGGTTTCCAGTCCCTCTGCCTGCATGCAGCGCTCCGAAAATACCGAAAACTGACTGCCGGTGCCGACGTTGACGAGCATTTCCGCGTTGCGGTCCTTGACCGAGGCGAGAAAGCTCGCCTGATTGTCACCGATCGCGACCGAAACGCCGACCGTGTTGCGGAAGCGGCCGATGAGCGACGTCAAGGCAATCGGAGGCGCAACCATCGGGTCGATGCCGACCTGACGCAGCGCCGCATAGTCGAACATCCGCGTTTTCAGCGAGAAAAAGCCGAGGCTCGCGGCATTGCTGGCATCCATGACCGGCGCAGCACCACCGCACAGCTTCATAGCGATATAGTCGCCGATGGTGCACAGATACGCCGTTTCGGGCGGCACGAGTCCGTGCGCGAGGTTGTAAGCGTGCGTCACGAAACCATACCCCGTCGGCACAGAGAACCCGGTCTCCCGGGAAAGATATTCGCTCCAGCTTGCGCCATCGGCGCTCTTTTCGCACGGCGCGTCACCGCGTGCGTCCTGCCATGTATAGAGCGGACTGAGCGCGTTGCCCCGGCGGTCAACATACAGAATGCCGTGCATCTGCCCGGTCACGCCGATGCGCTTGAGGTCCGGGTGCCGCAAAAGCGCCGCGTCGAGCGCCCGGTTTACGGTTTCTTCTATCGTACCGATGTCCTGCGCGCGCTCTCCCGGCAGGCTCGGCGGCAGAAAGCAGCCGTTTTCCCATGTTTCGCTGTCGATGACAGCACCGTTTTCAACAACGGCCGTGCTGATGGTTGTCGTTCCGATGTCAATTCCCAGACTTTTCATAAAATCGGTTCCTTCCGAGGTATTCTGCTTTCATTATAGAAAAACCGGGCGCAGAAATCAAGCTGAAGTCAGACGCTCTCTGTAAAAATCAATTAAAGCCTGCAAGGCGGGCGAGCGCCACTTGTTTTTGTGAATGAGCAGCTGCGTCCAGACGGACACCTCACAGTCGGTCACAGGCAGATAGCGGAGCCGGCCGCTCTCAACGAAGCTGCGCGTGATGAAGTCGGGCAGGAACGCGAGCATCTCGCTTTTTGCCGCAAGGCTGCAAAGCTGCGTCGGGTTGCCGACCTCAATGAGCGGCGTGATGGCCGCCGAACGGGCCGCCAGACGTTCATCCAGAATGCGGCGGTAGCTCATCCCCTTTTCGGTCAGGACGAACGGCTCGTGCACGATGTCGCAAAGCCGGAGCGACTCCGCCGCGGTGAGCGGATTGGAGGCAGACGCCACGAAGTGCACCTGCTCCTCCTGCTCAGCGCAGATTTCGAACTCTGGGTCGTAAATATGCGTGTCGAGAGTAAAGACGAGGTCGGCCTCGTTCTTGCGCAGCATACTGAACATCCGCTCGGTATCCGCCTCTGTGATGGTCAGGCGGACCTCGGGAAAGCGCCGCTGAAAGTCGATGAAATCATCGTCGAAATACCGGGCGCAGACCGAGCTTGACATCGCAAGATGCAGCTCGCCGGTCACGTTTTCCGCGTGATGCAGGTCATTCATCAGCTTTTCCTGCGCAGAAAGCACATCACGGGCGTAGCGCAGCACCCGGCTTCCCTCTTGCGTCAGCACAATGCGGTGGTAAAACCGGTCGAACAGCGTCGCGCCAAGCTCCTTTTCGAGCTGCTTGATCTGCGAGGACACGGTGGACTGGGTATAGCCGAGTTTCTCCCCGGCGGCGGAAAAACCGGAGTATTCGCACACAGCGACAAACGTCCGAAGTACATTGAGATCCATAGTGCTTCCCCTTTCATATAAACGATATTTTCGTTATTATACCATGCTATTATCAATTTTACAAATGCTGTTTTGCAGGGTATTATTTACTATAAGAGTATTATGAGAGGAAGCGCTCGGCTTCTTCGGAAAGTGTGAAAAAAATGAAACGCGAACGTCTTGGAAGCCGTATGGGCTTCATCATGCTGTCGGCTGGCTGTGCGATCGGCTGCGGCAACGTCTGGAAATTTCCGTGGATGTGCGGCCAGAACGGCGGCGGCAGCTTTATGCTGGTCTACATTCTGTGCCTCATCCTGCTCGGCATTCCGGCCATGGTCATGGAATTTTCGGTCGGCCGGGCCGCGCAGACCAGTCCGGTGCGGATGTACCGCAAGCTGGAAAAACCGGGCACGAAATGGCATCTCTGGGGCAGCATCTGCCTGCTCGGCAATATTGCACTGATTGCGTTTTACAGCGTTGTGACCGGCTGGATCATCTATTACTTTGTCAAGTTCCTCACCGGTCAGAACAGTTCATTCGGCTTTGCGGAAATGATCACGAACCCCTCGGTCAACGTGATTTTCCTCTTTGTCACGGTCGCAGTAGCCTTCCTCATCCTGAGTACCGACATTCAGAAGGGTCTGGAGCGCATCACGAAGTACATGATGAGCGCCCTTCTCGTGCTCATGCTCGTGCTCGCGGTGCACAGCATCCTGCTTGACGGCGCGGCGGAAGGTCTGGCGTTCTACCTCACGCCGGATTTCTCCAAAATCAACGGTTCGGTCATTGTCGGTGCGATGAATCAGGCGTTCTTTACGCTCTCGACCGGCATGGGCGGCATGGCGATTTTCGGCAGCTACATCGACAAGAAGCATTCCCTGATGGGCGAGTCGGTCAATGTCATCGCGCTCGATACCTTTGTTGCCATTCTGGCCGGCTTTATCATTTTCCCGGCCTGCTCCACCTACGGTCTGGAAGTAAACGCAGGCCCGAGTCTGCTGTTCGATACGATGGCGAGCGTGTTCAACCATATGGCCGGCGGCCGTATCTGGGGTACGCTGTTCTTCCTGTTCATGATTTTCGCCGCACTGTCCACCGTGCTCGGTGTGTGCGAGAATATTCTGGCGATGGTCCGCGAACTGACCGGCTGGTCTCGCCACAAGGGCTGCATCATTTGCGGCACGGGCATTTTCCTGCTCGCGCTGACGACCGCGCTGGGTTACAGCGTGCTGCATTTTCAGCCGTTCGCAGAGGGCACGGCGTGGCTCGACTTCTGGGACTTTATCGTTTCGACGAACGTCCTGCCTCTCGGCTCGCTCGTGCTGACGCTGTTCTGCTGCAATAAATTCGGCTGGGGCTGGGACAACTTCGTTGCGGAGGCAAACACCGGCAAGGGTCTGAAAATCCGTCCGTGGATGCGCCCGATTTTCCGGTATGTCGCGCCGCTCGTCATTGCCTTTATCTATATCTACGGCATGGCAACCTTCCAGTGGCGGTAAAAAGTGAATTTTGAGGGAGCGCAGACTTTTCGGTCTGCGCTCCTTTTTTACGTTTTTTATTGCGCACCGCCGCTAAGGTATGGTACTATAATACAGAAAACAGACAAATATTTACCGCCGCAGGGCGGCACGATACGGAAAGGGACTGATTATCTATGCAGAAAGGCGATACCGCCAAGCTGAAGCTGCTGCTGACCGGCATTTCGGCGCGAATGACAAAGAACCGCGACTATTTCGTGAAAGCGGTCTGCACGTTCACCTCGGGCAAGAAAAAGTTTGACGCGGAGCTTTCGCGCGACGGTGACGCATGGCGTCTGCGCTTTCAGGGCAGCGTTTCGGATACGGATGCCGCATCGTTCTGCGCGTTCTTCGCGTCCGAGGCCGAGAAGTTCGACGAGAGCATTCTCGTCTACACCGAGCGCAGCGCAGTCGTAACGCTCTCCGTCACCGCACGCGGCGTCCAGATGAAGCAGGCCGAGCGCGAGGCAAGCGAGGAGGAAAAGGCGCTTGCCTCCAATCCTCTGCTCGACAGCGGCCGGCAGTACCTGATCCGCGTCGATCAGGCGGCGGCGCTCCTGCGCGAGATCGGAATCCTGACCGCAGACGGCAAGCTGAAGAACGACATGATCCGCAAGTACAACCAGATCGACCACTACGTTGAACTGGTCGCGCCGATGTTCGAGCAGGACGACAGTGACGAAATCGTGCTGCTTGACTGCGCGTGCGGCAAGTCCTACCTCAGCTTTGTCATGAACTATTACCTGCACGAGGTCCTGCACCGTCGCTGCCGCGTGATCGGCGTGGACATCAACGAGCACGTTATCGAGGAAAGCCGCGCCATGGCGAAGCGCCTCGGCTACCACAACATGACCTTCCAGTGCGCCGACCTGCGTGTCTATCAGCCGCCGAAGAACGTCACCGCCGTCATTTCGCTCCATGCCTGTGACATCGCGACCGACCTTGCGCTCGCGACGGCTATCCGCGGCCGGGCGAAGTATATCGCCTGCGTCCCCTGCTGCCACAAGGAGCTGCTCGACCAGTACACCCTGCCCGGTCTGGAGCCGCTCACCCGCCACGGCGTATTCAAGGCGCGCTTCAACGATGTGCTGACCGACAGCATGCGTGCGCTCAAGCTGGAGGCTGAAGGCTACAAGGTCTCGGTCGTGGAGTACATCTCGCCGCTCGACACCCCGAAGAACCTGCTCATCCGCGCGGTGCGCACCGGCAAGGAAAACCACCGTGCACGGGCGGATTATGAGGCTGTCCGCCGCACGCTCGGCACGACTTCCGAGCTTGACCGCCGCTGCATGGAAATGGATAACGAATTTTTTGTCACCGACGACGATCTGAGAATGTAACGCAGAAAATCCCTCCGGAATACACTGATAATGCAGGCGGCAACGCCGAAACGCTGCCTGCGCAAATCATGTGATCCGGAGGGATATTTCATGGCTGATAAAGTCTGCTGCCCCGGTCCTCTCAGCAATCAGGGCGGCGCAACCGCATCCGGCGGCGCGTTCCGTGAGGCCGTGTGCGTACACACGAGCAAGGTCTACGACTCCTGCCGCAGCAAGGAATGCCTGCGCGACATCCGCGTTTACCTGACGCGCGAGGCGCAGGATATGCTCAATTCCGGCGGCATCGCATCCGTAAAGCCGCGTGCGGCCGACCTGCTCTGCGTCAAGATCGACGTCGAGCCGGTGCAGTTCAACCGCGGTCTGTACAGCGTTGACAGCCGCTTCTTCTATCGCATCGAGTGCGAGGTCAGCTGCGCGGTCGGCCGGCCGCGTATCATCGACGGTCTGGCCGTGTTTGACAAGCGCGTTATGCTGTTCGGCGGCGAGGGCGGCGCACGCATCTTCTCCTCGCGCTATATCGAGGACGGCTCGGACGTACAGCTGCGCCCGAACAGCAACCGCCCGACAGCCGTCGTAGAGGTCGTAGACCCCATCATGCTCGACGCGCGTGTGGTCGAGCCGGAAGCCAGCTGTAACTGCTGCTGCTGTGCTCTTCGCGATGTGCCTCGCCCGCTGTGCTCGTGCTTCGGCGGCGATGAGCTTGTGCTGACAAACGACGGCTACCAGTTGTTCGTTACCCTCGGCCAGTTCTCCATCATCCGCCTCGAACGCGACATTCAGCTGCTCATGCCGGCCTACGACATCTGCCTGCCGCGCCGCGACTGCTCGAACAGCAACATCGGCGGCGAAACCGACCCGTGCGAGGTATTCTCGAACTTCGACTTCCCCATCGACGCCTTTTTCCCGCCGCGCGGTGAGCGTGCGGATTGCCTGTTTACCGGCGCCGCCGGTGTAAACGGCGCATCGACCGGCTGCGGCTGCCGCTCGAACAATGGCAGCGGCTGCAACGGCTCCGCCAGATAACAGAACCTGACAAAAAAACGGCATGGATGCTTTTCTCCATGCCGTTTTCTGCTGCATTGCGGTGTTGCCTTAATTTAGTAAGCGATGACCGTCATGACGTCGGAGACCTCCGGCTTAGTGGAGATCAGACCCTCGTCATACATCCAGTCGATGTTCTCCTGCCAGCACTCCTCGGTCTGGGAAAGGAACTTCGCGTCAGCCGTTTCCATGAGCGGGAGCAGCGTCTCGCAGGACTTCTTCTCTACGTCCGGATCGAGCGCGAAGTTCGCCTCGTCCTGATTGTCGAGCAGAACCTGAAGCACCTCGTCGGTGTTGTTCTTGAAGTCCTCGAAGCCCTTGCTGCACGCGGTCAGGAAACCGGCCAGAACATCCGGCTCGTTCTCGATCATCGAGTCGCTTGCAAGGAAAATGCCCTCGTAGTACTTCGGAACGCCGTAATCGTCCGGGAAGAAGTAGTTGACCTCGAAGCCTTCTTTCTCCATCTGCGGCACCTCGTGGTTGACCAGACAGCCGATGGTAGCGTCAACGTTGCCGGTGGTCATCGAGCTCATCAGGTCGAAGCCGACGTCAACGAGGTTTACGCTGTCCGGGTCTGCGCCGGAGTGCTTCATGATGCTGCGCACGAGCGCCTCGGAAAGCTCGGTGCCGGCGTAGCCGACCGTCTTGCCCTCAAGGTCCTTCGGAGAGGTGATATTCTTCTCCTTGAGCGAGAGGATAATGTTGAGCGGGCCCTGCACGACAGCGCCGATCGACTTAATCGGAACGTCCTGCTCGGCACGCGCCTGGATAACGTCCTGCTGATAGTACAGGCCGATGTCTGCCTTGCCGGCGGCTACCATGCTCATGGCGTCGTTTACGCCCGCCGGGGACTGAATATCAACGTCAAGGCCCTGCTCAGCAAAGTATCCCTTCTCCTGTGCTTCATACAGAAATGCGTGCAGAGCATTCGGATACCAGTCGAGCACAACGGTCAGATGGTGCAGATTATCCTCCGCACCGCCGTCTCCTCCTGCTTCGGCATTGCTGTTTGCAGCGCCCTGTGCGCCGCAGCCGGTCAGCAGCAGTGCGCCTGCCGCGAGAAGTGCCAGAATTCGCTTTTTCATATGTAATTTCTCCTTAGATAGTTCAAAAATAGGTTTTCATCTGTTCTGTAAGCCTTACAGGCTGCTTCGCCACGTAACGATTTTCTTTTCAAGCCACGACACGATACCGACCGCAATCATCGCGACTGCGCTCAGCAGAACGATAGGCGCGAAAACGCCTGCGCCGTCGAGCTGCGTCATCATGCGGCGGCTGAAATAGCCGAGACCCGCCTGCGCGCCGAGCCATTCGCCGATGGCCGCGCCGATGATCGACATCGGAATTGCCATCTTGATGGCCGAGAAAAAGTACGGCAGCGCCGCCGGGAGCTTGAGCTTGAGGAAAATCTCCTTGCGTCCTGCGCCGAACGTTTTCAGCATATCCACCATGTCGGTCTTGGCCGAGCGGAAGCCGTCAAACACGGTCATCGCAATCGGGAAGAACGTGATGAGCACGGTGACGAGCACCTTGCTCCAGATGGTGTAGCCGAACCAGAGCACGAAAAGCGGTGCGAGCGCCGTCGTCGGGATGGTCTGCGAGGCGATAATGAGCGGATAGAGCATTCGCTCCGCCGCCGGGCTTGCGTCCATGACGATGGCAAGCAGCAGACCGAGCGCGACCGAAATTGCAAGACCGACACCCGTGCACAGCATGGTGGCTGGAAGATGCGCGGTGAAAAGCGGTTTACGCAGCTCCCACAGGCGGACTACAATCTGCGTCGGCGATGGCAGGATATACGCGGCGTTCATGCCCATCGCACCGGCCTGCCAGATGATCAGCAGCGCAAAGGTAAAAATCAGAGCGGGCAGATTTGCGTTTTTTTTCATGCCTGCACCTCCCGCCGCAGCAGCGAAATCAGATTTTCGCGCAGTTCGAGCATCTTCAGGTCGGTAAGGCACGCACGGGTGCGCGGATAAGGCGCGGGAACCGTGAACGAATGCAGCTTCCGGATGGGCGTTTCCTCGACCACGAGTACGCGGCCGGACAGGAAAATCGCCTCCTCGACGTCGTGCGTGATGAAGAGCACGGTCTTGTGGTCGTGCTCCCACTGGTCGAGCAGCCATTCCTGCATGGTGATGCGCGTCAGAAAGTCGAGCGCGGAAAACGGCTCGTCGAGCAGCAGAAGCTCGGAGCCGGTGAGCAGCGTCCGCGCAAACGCAGCGCGCTGCCGCATACCGCCCGAAAGCTCCTCCGGACGCTTGTCGCCCCAGCCGGCGAGGCCCACGTGCTCAAGCGTTTCGGCGGTTCGTCTGTCCATCTCGGCGCGCGGAATGCCGCCGCGGATTTCCATCGGCAGACGGAGATTTTCGTTTACCGTGCGCCACGGAAACAGCAAGTCGCGCTGCGGCATATAACCGCAGTAGCCGCGCCGTCCGTCGATACTCTCGCCGTCCACCAGAATATCGCCGCTCTTACGGTCGAGAAGCTGGTTCGTCAGGCGGAAAATCGTCGATTTGCCGCAGCCGGACGGGCCGATGACCGAAACGAACTCCCCTTTTTCGATATGAAACGAGAGGTCGTCGATGATATTGAAGTCCTCAATGTCGTACTGAAAGGTGACGTTACGAAACTCGAGCATTTACATTTCCTCGTTCCATGCCATGTCCCAGAACATTCCTTCGTAGCGCGAGCAGGCAACGAAAATGTCGATCAGGTGCGCAAGCTGCGCCTCGGTGTAATGCTCCGCGAGCCGCTCCATGTAGGCGATGAGCTTGCGGTTGTCCGCGGCGTAGCTTTCGGAGGCGTAGCCCTGCACCCATTCGCCGTAGAACTCGTGCTTGTCGGCGTCCGGGTAGTTCGCGACGATCCATTTTGCAATGTACTCGTAGCTGAGTGCACAGGACAGCACGGCCGCCATGATCTCCGCCGGGCCTTCCTCGGCCGCAACTGCACGCATATAGGCGGTGTACGAGCTGTTCGAGAGCGACGGCTGCACGCGGGCGGCGTCCTCCTCGGAAATGTCGAGGCGCTTCATGTAGCCGCGATGGATTTCCATCTCGCCGCCCAGAATGGCAGCGACATAGCCTGCGAACACCCGCATAATCTCCGGGTCGCGGGACTTGACAACGCCCTGTGCGAATACCTTCGCGTAGTCGAACAGGTAAACGTAGTCCTGAAGCAGATAAAAACGAAATTTTTGAATTGCGAGGCTGCCGTCGGCAATACCGCGGACGAACGGGTGCTTCAGATAGCCTTCCCATATCGCCTGCGTCGCTTTGAGCAGTCTTTCGGTGGTTGTGTTGTTCAAGGTGGTACCCCCAATGAATGGTTTGTTTTTGTGTCCTAAGACTGACGGCGTGTGCGCCGACAGCACTTTTCGCCCGTTACAGCAGGTGCAGACGGGCGTTCGATGCGATTTCCTCCGCGTCAAGCAGACTTACCGCGTCGATCAGGCGTGTACGAAAGGAAGCGGTGCCCTCCATCTCTTTACGCACACGCGCCTCGGCTTGTTCTCCGCAATGCTTCATCACCTCCGATGCCGTGACTGCGGCTTCCAGTAATTTATCGGGAACCGCGCCGCAGTACACGCCGGTGAGCGAGGTGAGCATGCACCCCGCGCCGGTAATGCGGCGGAGCAGCTCGCTGCCGCCGGAAAGTACCGCAGTGCGTTTTCCATCGGTAATAACATCTATCGCGCCGGTCAGCTGAACCACTGTGCCGGTGCGGCGGGCAAAGTCGCGCAGCCATGCCGCGGACTCTGCAAGATTGTGTTCGTTGATTTGGTCATGCAGGTCGGCCTCGACGCCGCTCTCCTGCCCTGCCCCGGCGGCCAGCGCCCGCACCTCGGATGCGTTGCCGCGGATGACCGAAATCAGGCCCTCCGCGAGCAGCCGGGCGCACATATCGCCGCGCAGGCGGCTTGCACCGGCCGCGACCGGGTCGAGAATGACCGGATGGCCGAGCTTTTTCGCCGTCCGCGCTGCGCGAAGCATGGCCTCCTGCGCACGGACAGCGCCCATGTTGAGCACGAGCGACTGCGCGTGGGCGGTGATCTCCTCGACCTCGCGCTCGTCCTGCGCCATGATGGCGGTGCCGCCTGCCGCGAGAATGATGTTCGCGCAGTCGTTGACCGTCACCGGATTTGTGATACAGTGCGCCATCGGGCGGTGCGAGACCGTGCTCTCAATTACTTTTTTGAGCTGTTCCCTCAACGGTCTGCTCCCTCAAGGCTGCCCAGAACGTGCGTGCGCTTGAGCGCGGACAGCACGAGCACCGAGATAGCTGCGCCGACAGCGGTCGAAACCAGAAAGCTCGGTACGAAGGTGAAGAGCGCCGCCTTGGTGTTGCCCATGAGGACAGCGGCGATCGGATAGGACGCCAGACCGCCCAGAATGCCGGTGCCGAAAACCTCGCCGGCGTAAGCGGCCGGGAGCTTCGGGCACAGCTTGTAGGCCACGCCGCACAGCAGCGCGCCGATCATCGAGCCGGGGAACGCGAGCAGGCTGCCGAGACCGAGCAGATTGCGGATGAGCGCGGCGGCGAACGCCATGCCGACCGCGTAGCCCGGGCCGAGCAGGACTGCGCCGAGCACATTTACCATGTGCTGCACCGGCGAGCACTTCGCGCCGAGAACCGGAACGGAAAACAGACTGCCTACAACGGCAACAGCGACGAGCACGCCTGCGATGGTCAGTTTACGGATATTTTTCCCTTTCATTTCAAGTCACTCCTATCAAAAATACGGCAGAAATGGTCAAGCGGGCCGCAGCCGTGTCCGAGACCGGGCGCGCGACGGATGGCGTCGGTCACGTACTCCTTGGCAAGGCGGACAGCCTCGGGGACGCTCTTTCCGAGCGCGAGGTTGGACGCGATAGCGGAGGACAGCGTGCAGCCGGTGCCGTGGGTCGAGGTGCTGTCGAGCTGCTCGATTTCGAGGCGGTGGCATATTTCGCCGTCAAACAGGACGTCTACCGCGCCCTCGATGTTCTTGCCGCCCTTGACGAGAACGTTCCGGCAGCCGAGCGCACCGATTTTGCGTGCGGCCTGCTCCATGTCCTCCGGCGTGCGAATCTCCATATCTGCAAGATACTGCGCTTCCGGCACGTTGGGCGTCAGCACATCGGCAAACGGCAGAACGGTCTCGATGAGCGCACCGACAGACGCCGGATCCATGAGCGCATCGCCGTTTTTCGCGAACATTACGGGGTCGATGACAACGTTCGCCGGGTGATACTGCCGCAGCTTGTCGGCCACCGCCTTCATGCACGCGGGCGAGGACAGCATACCGATTTTGACCGCATCGGGCACGATGTCCTCGAATACGGCGTCGATCTGCTCCTCGATCATCTTCGGACTGATGTCCTGGATGTCAATCACACGCGCGGTGTTCTCGGCAACGACCGACACGATAACGCTCATGCCGAATACGCCGTGCGCCGCCATGGTTTTCAGGTCGGCCTGCACGCCTGCACCGCCGGAGCAGTCCGAACCCGCGATTGTCAGCACTTTTTTCATACTTTTTCCTCTTTTCCCGGGCGGTTCGGTCAAACTGCGCCCGTTTTCTGCGTTGGTATTTCCAAAAAAAACCGCGGTCCTCATCCTTCAACGAAAACCGCGGCATTGATATTCCGATGCGACAGCTCCCTACGATGGTCTTAGCCAACAGGTTCAAAAGGTTGGGGGTATTCCCTCTCAGCCGCTCACGGCGGCACCCTTGCTTCTCTGTAAGTATAGACCTCCTGCAAGGCGTTTGTCAAGCCTGTTGTTCTTCCCCGCTGTCATGGGAAAGCAGCTTCCGATAAGTCATATCCATGCCGAAGGCGCCGAGGGGCGCGGTAATCAGGATGGCGAGCACCGCAACGGAAAGCACGATTTCGCCGCACGGCAGGCCGAGCGCGAGCGGCACCGAGCCGATGGCCGCCTGAACGGTCGCCTTGGGCAGATAGGCAATCACGCAGAACAGCCGCTCCTTTCGGTCGAGCTTCGTACCTGCAAGGCACAGGATAACGCCGACCGCGCGGAAAACAAGCGCCGCGAAAATCATCAGCACGGCCGCAAAGCCAGCTTCTGCGGAGTAGCGGATATCGACTGCCGCGCCCACCAGAACGAACAGCAGAAGCTCCGCCGCAAGCCACAGCTTGCCGAATTTCTCGCTGAGGCGTGTGCGGACGTTCCCCGGCATCCGACGCGCCAGAACGCACGCCATACTCGTTACGGCGAGCAGACCGGAGACCGCGAGACGCCCCTTGAGCGCGTTTTCCAGCGCGACAAGCAGGAAGGATACACTCAGTATAATAATGACTTTCAGACTGCCGCGCAACCGGTATCCGTACCTGAAAATCGTCTCAAAAATGCAGGATAGGATATATCCCACAATCGCGCCGACCAGAATGCCGAGCAGCACCGAGACCGGTATATTCAGAAAATCCGAGACCTTCGCGCTGCCGCCCTGCGCGATGCCGGTGAAGGTAGTGAACAGCACGATAACGTAAATGTCGTCGCAGGACGCGCCCGCGAGAATCATCTGCGGAATGCTTTTCGCCGTGCCCCAGCGGTTTTCCATCAACGAAACCATGCGCGGTACAACGACCGCAGGCGAAACCGCCGCGAGGACTGCGCCCATGACGGCGGCCTCGATACGGCTGACGCCGAGCAGGTATGGCGCAAGCAGGACATACCCGGCAAGCTCGCAGGTCGCAGGCAGGCAGGACAGCAGCACCGCCGGGCGTCCAACCTGACGGAGGTCGGAGAGGTCGAGCGACAGACCGGCCTTGATGAGAATGATGATGAGCGCCATCTGCCGGAGGTCGGCCGAAATTGACAAAATCGAGCCGTCGAGCAGATTCAGGCAGTGCGGGCCGAGCAGGATGCCGACGAGCAGCATACCGATAATACGCGGCAGATGCAGCGCCGAGCAGAGCGCCGCAGCCGCCAGACCAGCCAGAAAAATGAATGCGAGTGATGTTACCATACGTTTGTCTCCTTTCGGGGGCACAAAAAAGCCGATGCCCCCTGTGAAATCTCACAGAAGTCATCAGCAAATACTTGCGGTTCCGGCGAAACGCCGAGGGAGAACCTCATTCCCTTATCTTGAGCCTGCCGGCAAAACACGGACGTCCGAAAGCTCCCGTTCGGAAACTTTCTCCCTCTAGATAAAAAAGAGCTTTTTGACAGACCAAATTATTACTTTGTCAGTATATCACGAACTTCCCTGGAATGCAAACCTTTTATTGACGGGCATCTCGGTCAGGGATATACTTAGGGCAACACCGCACAATTAAAGCTGTGACGCTTTGCGGAAATTATGCGGTATTGCCTTAGAAAGCTAACTTCTCGCATTCAAATAATAGAAAGAGGCGCAGAACATGGAACTGTCGCTGCACTATCTGCTCATGGCGCGACAGCCTGCTCTAAGCAGCAACGCCGTCCCCCGGCAGAACATCCGGAGGGCGGCGTTTTTCCGTTATCTGATATGGAAAATACATCTGAGCAGTCCGCACAGACACTTGGGGCTCTTCCAGACAGCGACTTTCATTTCGTTCCCTCCCCCGCGGCAGTATCGCACATTCTAAATACTTTGACACAGAAACAAGCCTGCCGCAATGACCGCCGCGGCCAGCAGACGCACCGTCCAGCATGGCGACAGCAGACTGCCGAGCAGCACGCCCGCACCGAAACACAGCACCGCAAGACCGAGCGCCTGACCACGGCAGAGCATTCCGCATCACCTCTGTTATCAGTATAAGCGAGCGCACCGGAAAATGTGCATGAAAAAGGGAAACCGGTTGTCTTTCGGTTTCCCTTTCCTTTTTTCTCTTTTACTTGCCGGTGGTCGAGCCGAAGCCGCCCTCGCGCTGACCGTCTGCATCATCGTCTACCGTGATGCCGTAGGGCAGGAAAATGCCCTGCGCGAACGCGTCACCCGACTGAACCGCCAGCAGCTTGCCCTGACGGTCGTCGCTCGTCATCTTGATCATGATGTGGCCCTCGTTCTTCGCCTCGAAATAGTCGCTGTCGATGACACCGACCGTGTTATCGAGCTGAAGGCGGTGGCGGAAACCCAGACCGGAGCGCGGATAAAGCTGAAGCACCCAGCCGTCCTCGATCATGACGCGAATGCCGGTCGGGATGAGGATGGTTTCGTTGGGGACGAGCGTAAAGCTCTCGGGCGCAAAGAAGTCGTATCCGGCGGAACCCTTAGTCGCGCGGCGCGGCAGGCGGATCTTCGCGTAGACCGACTTGGCCTCTTCCTCGCTGCTGCCGGTCGCAACGCGCCAGTCACGAACGAACTGTTCCTCGCTTACTTTGTAAAACTGTGCAATTTTCTCCATCGTTCACGATCTCCTCGTTAAAAAGGTTATTTCTCTGTATTTTCGTGCAGGCAGACCGCACCCGTTTCGAGGGTCCGCGCCACATCGATCACGCGTTGGTTGGCGCTGCCGCGCCAGTGAAGCTGCGTGTCCTTCTGCGCTTCGATAAACGGCCCGTCCACCACTACGTCTATGGCAGCAAGGAACGGCAGATCTGTAATCTGCTCGAAGCGGTAGCCGGTGTACAGCCAGATGGTCTTGTCCGGAAAACGCGCCCGGATTTCCTGCGCCAGCGCTCCGATCTGCTCACGGTTCGCGGGATAGAGCGGGTCGCCGCCCGAAAAGGTCACGCCCGCGACATAATCCTTGGAAAGCTCGTCGAAAAGCTCCTGCTTCGCCGCCTCGTCGAACGGCAGGCCGCCGTTTTCGTCCCACGTGACGGGATTGTGACAGCCGGGGCAGGCGTGTCCGCAGCCCGCGACCCACAGCACGACGCGGAGGCCGTCGCCGTTGAGCATATCGTCCTTGGTGATATTGTGATACTGCATTTCGTGTTACATACTCTTTCTTTCTGCAATTTCCGCCATTTTTGCGTCGTTGAGGCGCGTGTCGCCCTTGACGCGGGAATAGGACAGATACCCGTTCATGCGCTCGATTTTGGTGAGGTTGCGGCTGCCGCACTTGGGGCAGACGTCCATCGCAAGCTCCTCATGACCGCAGTCGTCGCAGTACGCGAGCGACAGATTGACGCCCTCGTAGAAGCCCTTCTTCATCGCGCGGCGCACGAGCGAGCGGATCGCCTCGCGGTTGTAGCTGATAGGGTACTTGACGTACTGGATTTTGCCGCCGTTGCACAGGTTCCAGAAACGTCCCTCAAGGTCCTGCTTTTCGATCGGCGTCAGCTCCTCGGTCACATGGCAGTGGAAGCTGTTGGAAACATACGGACGGTCGGAAACGCCCTCGACAATGCCGTACTTGCGGCGGAACTGCTCGACCTGAAGGCCACACAGGCTCTCGGCCGGCGTGCCGTAGATGGCATACAGGTTGCCGTCCTCGTGCTTGAACTCCTCGACCTTCTTGTTGATGTATGCGAGCGTTTCGAGGGCAAATGCGCCGTCCTCGGCGAGAGATTTGCCGTTATAAAGCTCCTGAAGCTCGTTGAGCGCGGTGATGCCGAAGGAGGCCGTCGCGGTTTTCATGATAGGCTTGATTTTGTCGCCCGGCTTGAGGTGACCGCCGTAGAAGCCGCCCTCGCAGTACGCGAGCGGATTGGTCGAGGCGCGCATCTCGCCCAGATAAGCGTAGGTGCGGATGTGCAGCTTGCGGATCAGCTCAAGATAGCAGTCCAGAACCTCGTGGAACGGGCGTCCCTCCTGCTGTGCCTTGGCATAAATCATAGGCAGGTGCAGCGAAACCGCGCCGATGTTCCAGCGGCCGACAAATACCGGCTTGTCGTTCTCGTCTGCCGGCTCCATGCCGCCGCGCTCGTACCACGGGGACAGGAACGCACGGCAGCCCATCGGGCTGATGATTGCGCCGTATTTCTTGTACATGCTCGGCACGTAGCCTTCGCCGGTCAGCGACAGCCAGTCCGGATACATCGCGCGTGCGGAGCACTCGATGCCGGCCTCGAATACGTCCTCCAGCTCGCCGCCGGGGCCGTGCAGGTTTTCGTCATACAGGAACACGATTTTCGGGAACAGAACCGGCTTCTTGTTGCCCTTTTTGCCCTGTCCCTTGCGGCGGACGTTCAGCATCGTGATGGAAGCGAGCTTGGCAAAGCGGCCGCGTCCGGTGCCCATGGTCATGGTGATGAACGGATAATCGCCGCGGCTCGAAGCTACGGTGTTGAACTTGTACTCCCAGCCCTGGAAGCCCTGCTCGAAATCGTTCAGAATGTCCGCCATGACGGCCTTTTCGACTGTTTCCGCGTCCAGACCGAGTGCGCTGTACTTTTCGGTCAGCATTTTGTAGCTGCGCTCGGCGTACGGCTCAAGCAGCAGGTCAACGCTCGGCACGGTGAAGCCGCCGTACTGCTGGCTTGCCGCAGAAAGCACGATGTCACCGATAACGTCAAACGCAACGTTCAGCGTTTTCGGCTCGTTGTACCAGAGGTTGCCCATCTCGAAGCCGTCCTTGAGTACGTGCTGTACATCGAACAGGCAGCAGTTCATCGTGTCGCGCCGTGCGGACATGTCGTGGATGTAGATATAGCCATCGCGGCAGGCCTGAAGCTCTTCGGTGTTCATGAAGAACTTCTGATACAGCTCCTTGTTGAGCTGGTTGAAAATCAGACTGCGCTTGGTCGAAACCAGTGCGGAGTCCGTATTGGAGTTCTCGCGGTCGCCGATGTACATGATGGACTGGCTCTTTTTGTAGACGCTGTCCAGCATGCCGACGAAATCCTGCTTGTAGTTGCGGTAATCGCGGTAGCTTTTCGCAACCTCGGGGCGTACGGCCTCGAGAGCGGACTCGACGATGTTGTGCATCTGCCAGATCTGAATATCTGTCATGGCGTGGTCACGGATATAACTCTCGACATGATCGCAGATCGCTTTCAGCTCGTCGTCGGTAAACGTATAAAGCACGCGGTTCGCGCTTTTATTGACGGCAATCACAACTTTCTGGATGTTGAACGCCTCTCGGGTATGGTCTTTCTTGATGACGCGGACCATCGTCGTCACTCCTTCGTTGTCTATTTTGTAGCAGTGACTATTATAACACACTATATATTGAGAGGGTAGAGATATTTCCCCGAAATCTGTCACAAAAATTCGGGCGGAAAATCGGCGTTTTTCTGCTTGACTTATTTTCCGGCAGGAAGGTAAAGTTCCGCTTGCGCAAATTGCGGGCAGCGTCTATACTATATAATAGAAAGTGTCCGCACGGGCACGCTTCGCCGCTCCTGACATCAAAGCCGCCTTTCCGGGCGACTGCGTGAAAGGTGCATCCGACAGAACCTCTGCCCTTCCATTCCTGCGGAAAATACGGGCATTTTTGCGGCTGCGCCATTTCGGGGTGCGGCCGCAATTTATTATTTTCGGAGGAAAAGTTATGCAGACAAGAGTTGCCGTTATGGGCATCATCGTTGAAAACACCGACTCGGTCGAACAGCTCAACGCCCTGCTGCACGAGTACGGTCACTATATTATCGGACGCATGGGCATCCCCTACCGTGAGCGCAGCATCAACATCGTTTCCATCGCCATCGATGCGCCGCAGGACGTAATTTCCGCGCTTGCGGGCAAAATCGGAAACCTTGACGGCATCAGCGTCAAGACGGCTTACTCGAACGTGCTTGCCGATGAATAAGACTGCAAAGAAGCTCATCGACCGTCTGGAACGCGGGCACAGCCTCGAAAAAGAGGAATACGCCTTTCTCGTGCGGGCGCAGAACAGCGAAACCGCCGCTTACGCCGCCGAAAAGGCGAACGCCGCGCGGTACGCGGTCTACGGTACGGACGTTTACATCCGCGGCTTGATCGAAGTCGGAAACATCTGCCGCAACGACTGCCTGTACTGCGGCATCCGCCGCTCCAACACGCACGCCGACCGCTACCGGCTGACCGAGGACGAGATTTTCGAGTGCGCCTGCGAGGGCTACCGTCTCGGCTTCCGCACGTTCGTCATGCAGGGCGGCGAGGACGGCGCGTTCGGCGTGGAGAAGATCTGCCGCACGGTGCGCCGCATCAAGACGGAGTTCCCCGACTGCGCGGTCACGCTGTCGCTCGGCGAGTTTCCGCGCGAGGCGTATCAGGCCATGTTCGAGGCGGGCGCCGACCGCTATCTGCTGCGGCACGAAACCGCGGACAAGGCGCACTACGAAAAGCTGCACCCGGCGGAAATGTCGTTCGACAACCGAATGCGCTGCCTGCGTGACCTCAAGGACATCGGTTTTCAGGTCGGCTGCGGCTTCATGGTCGGCTCGCCGTTCCAGACGCCCGAAACCCTCGCAGAAGATTTGAAATTCATCGAAACCTTCCACCCGGCCATGTGCGGCATCGGCCCGTTCATTCCGCAGAGAGATACTCCGTTCGGCGGCGAAGCGCCAGGCACGGCCGAACAGACCATCTATCTGCTCTCACTGCTGCGCATCATGCAGCCGAACCTGCTGCTGCCTGCCACGACCGCCCTCGGCACTATCCTGCCGGACGGACGCGAACGCGGTCTGGAGGCAGGCGCGAATGTCGTCATGCCCAATCTCTCGCCGGTATCCGTGCGCCGCAAGTACGCGCTCTATGACGGCAAGATCTGCACCGGCGAGGAAGCCGCCCAGTGCATTGGCTGTCTGGCGCGGCGCGTCCGCTCGGTCGGCGCGGAAATCGTTATTGACCGCGGCGACGCAAAACCGTAACTCTGTGCCATCTGTTTTTTTAGGGCAATACCGCATAATTGGACAAGAGCGATTTGCGAGTAAATTTTGCGTACTGACGAGGCGCGGTTTTGCGGTAATACTGACGTATTACCGTGAAATTGCAACAAAGTCAGGGCACGAAATTTCCGCAAAGCGCCGCAGCTTTAATTGTGCGGTGTTGCCTTAGACAAAGAAAGGATATGAAAAATGGCTATCTATAACCCGAAGTCCATGTATGCGGACGAATTTATCAACCACGAGGAAATTCTCGAAACGCTCGAGTATGCCGAGAAGAACAAGAACAACCTCGCGCTCATCGACAGCATTCTCGAAAAGGCGCGTCCGAAAAAGACCGCCGGCGGCGTGCACTGCGCCGGTCTGACCCACCGCGAGGCGTCCGTGCTGCTCGCCTGCGAGGACCCGGAGAAAATCGCGGAGATGTATAAGCTCGCCGAGGAAATCAAGCTCGCGTTCTACGGCAACCGCATCGTCATGTTCGCGCCGCTCTACCTCTCGAACTACTGTGTAAACGGCTGTGTTTACTGCCCGTATCACGCGAAAAACGGTCACATCGCCCGCAAAAAGCTGACGCAGGACGTAGTCCGCGCGGAGGTCATTGCGCTTCAGGACCTCGGTCACAAGCGTCTTGCCATCGAGGCCGGCGAGGACCCGAAGAACAACCCGATCGAGTACATTCTTGAATGCCTTGACACGATTTACAGCGTCAAGCACAAAAACGGCGCGATCCGCCGCGCAAACGTCAACATCGCCGCGACCACGGTCGAGGAATACCGTATGCTCAAGAACGCCGGCATCGGCACCTACATTCTGTTCCAGGAAACCTACCACAAGAGCAGCTATCTGGAGCTTCACCCGACCGGCCCCAAGCACGATTATGATTACCACACCGAGGCGATGGACCGCGCCATGGAGGGCGGCATCGATGACGTCGGTCTGGGCGTGCTATTCGGCCTTGAAAAGTACAAGTACGAGTTTGCAGGTCTGCTGATGCACGCCGAGCATCTGGAAGCCGTTCACGGCGTCGGCCCGCACACCATCAGCGTGCCGCGCATCAAGCGTGCCGACGACATCGACCCGGACGTTTTCGACAACGGACTGGCCGACCCGCTATTCGAGAAGGTCATCGCCTGCATCCGTATCGCCGTCCCCTACACCGGCATGATCATCTCGACCCGCGAGAGCGAAAAGGTGCGCGAGCGTGCGCTCCACCTCGGCATCTCCCAGATCAGCGGCGCGTCCCGCACCTCGGTCGGCGGCTACACCGAACCTGAGCGTCCGCACGACACCGAGCAGTTCGATGTTTCCGACCAGCGTTCGCTCGACGAGGTTGTCTGCTGGCTGATGGAAATGGGCTACATCCCCTCTTTCTGCACCGCCTGCTACCGCGAGGGTCGCACGGGCGACCGCTTCATGAGTCTGTGCAAGTCCGGCCAGATTCTCAACTGCTGCCACCCGAATGCGCTGATGACGCTTGAGGAATACCTCGTCGATTACGCAAGCGAGGACACGCGCCGCGTCGGCATGGCGCTCATCGACCGCGAGCTGGGCAAAATCCCGAACGAAAAGGTTCGCACGCTGGCCTCTCAGCACATCGAGGACATCCGCTCGTCCAACCGCCGCGATTTCCGTTTCTGAGGAGGTGCGGCATGAGTCTTAACGCACAGGTTTCCGCCGAACGGGTGCACATCGGCTTTTTCGGCCTGCGCAACGCCGGCAAATCCAGTCTGGTCAACCGCGTGACCGGCCAGACGCTCTCCATTGTGTCCGAGGTGCGCGGCACAACGACCGACCCGGTCCGCAAGGCGATGGAGCTTCTGCCGGTCGGCCCGGTCGTTATCATCGACACGCCGGGTCTGGACGACGAGGGAGCGCTCGGCGAGGAACGGGTGCGCCGCACCCGCCGCGTTCTCGACCAGACCGACATTGCCGTGCTCGTGGTGGACGCCGCCGCCGGACTTTCGCAGGCAGACCGCGAGCTGATGCAGCTGTTCGAGGGAAAACGCATTCCGTTCGTTGTCGCGATGAACAAGGCAGACCTCGTTTCTGTTCCGGAGAGCGTTCCGGAGAACACAATTTATGTTTCTGCGCGGGAAAACGAGAACATCTATGCGCTCAAAGAAAAAATCGCCGCCCTTGCCCGTTCGGCAGCTTCTCCGCGCGAGCTGATCGCAGACCTGGTTTCGTCCGGCGACGCGGTGGTGCTCGTCACGCCGATCGACTCGGCCGCGCCCAAGGGGCGGCTCATCCTGCCGCAACAGCAGACCATCCGTGCGCTGCTCGATGCAGGCTGCGTCCCGGTGGTGACGCGCGAAACCGAACTTTCCCGCACGCTGTCGCTTCTGAGCGAGCCGCCCGCTCTTGTCGTGACCGACTCACAGGCGTTCGGCATCGTCAGCAAAATCGTGCCCGAAAGCGTCCGTCTGACCTCGTTTTCCATCCTGTTTGCGCGCTACAAGGGCGACCTGCGCACGGCGGTTCTGGGCGCGGCGGCGCTGCGGCGTCTGAAAGACGGCGATACGGTTCTCATCTCCGAGGGCTGCACACATCATCGCCAGTGCGGTGACATCGGCACGGAAAAGCTGCCGCGCTGGGTGAAAAGCTACACCGGCAGGGACGTCAATTTTGCCTTCACCTCGGGCGGCGAGTTCCCGGATGACCTCTCCCCTTACGCGCTCGTCATTCACTGCGGCGCGTGCATGCTGAACGAGCGCGAAATGCAGTCGCGCCTGTGCCGCGCCGCCGAGCAGTCTGTCCCCATCACGAACTACGGCATCGCCATCGCGCAGATGCACGGCATCCTCGACCGGGCGCTTCAGCCGTTTTCCGCGCTTCATGCGGAGTGGTCGGCACAGCAGCTTGTGTGAACGCTTGCATTCGCGTTCTTTGTGTAGTATAATGCAATTATGAAGAGGTGTTTGCAGAAAGTGAGGTATGCATGAACCTTTTAGAATTACCGTTCTTTTCCGGGTTTACTGTGCAGGAGCTTAGGCGGCTCCGCGACCTCGGCTGTATGCGCCTCGACCGCTTTCAGCAGGGTACTGTGATTTTGCAGGCGGGCAGCCGCACGCACGAAATGGGAATCGTGGTGTCCGGCCGCGTTCATATCGAGAGCAACGACCTCTGGGGCATACGCAGCATATTGAGCAACGTGGAAACCGGCGGCGTGTTCGCCGAAACCTACGCCATCTGCGGCGAGTCGCTTATGGTGGACGCGGTGGCGGCGGCGGACTGCGAGATTTTGTTTCTGAGTCTGCTTCCCCTGCTTGACCCGAAGAACAGCCGCGAAAGCTGGCACACCCGGCTGATGCAGCGGATGCTTCGGCTATCCACGCAGAAAAACCTGACGCTCTCGACCCGCATTTTCTGCACCTCGGCGAAAAATGTGCGTGGACGTCTGCTGACCTATCTTTCCGGCGAGGCAGCAAGACAGGGAAAAACCGAGTTCGATATTCCTTTCAACCGCCAGCAGCTGGCCGACTACCTCAACCTCGACCGCAGCGCGCTCTCCAAGGAGCTGAGCCGTATGCGCGACGAGGGAATGCTCGAATACCGCCGGAACCACTTCAAGCTGAACAAAAACAAAACATAAGATTTAAGGCTGACCGAAAAATAAGCGGTCAGCCTTTTCTTGTGTGCAAAAACAGGACCGGATGCGTATTTCTGCATTCGGTCCTGCTTTATTTATGCGGTTTTACGGTGCATTACGCACATTTTTTCGTTTATCTGTGCGGAACGGCTTAGTACATACCGCCCATGTCCGGAGCTGCCGGAGCCGGAGCGACAGGCTCCTTCTTGTCAGCGATCAGGCTCTCGGTGGTCAGAACCATGGAAGCAACGGATGCTGCGTTCTGGAGCGCGGAACGGTTTACCTTGGTCGGGTCAACGATGCCGTTTGCAATCATGTCGCCGTAGGTCTCGGTTGCAGCGTCGAAGCCGTAGCCAATCTTGTCGGAGTTCTTAACCTTGTCGAGAACAACAGCGCCCTCGATGCCGGCGTTTGCAGCGATCTGCTTCATCGGAGCTTCCAGACCGCGTGCAACAATCTGCATGCCGGTCTTTTCGTCGCCGGTTGCCTCTGCTGCCAGAGCCTCAACAGCTGCGATAGCGTTTACATATGCAACGCCGCCGCCTGCTACGATGCCTTCCTCAACGGCTGCACGGGTAGCGTTCAGTGCGTCCTCGATGCGCAGCTTCTGCTCCTTCATCTCGGTCTCGGTTGCAGCACCGACCTTGATGACTGCTACGCCGCCTGCCAGCTTAGCCAGACGCTCCTGGAGCTTCTCGCGGTCGAAGTCGGAGGTGGTGCGCTCGATTGCGCCGCGGATTTCAGCAACGCGGTTTGCGATAGCCTGCTTGTCGCCTGCGCCGTCAACGATCGTGGTGGTCTCCTTGGTGACCTTGATCTGACGAGCGGAGCCCAGCATATCCATGGTAGCATCCTTCAGCTCGATACCTACCTCCTCGGAGATAACGGTACCGCCGGTCAGGATGGCGATGTCGCGGAGCATATCCTTGCGGCGGTCGCCGAAGCCCGGAGCCTTGACAGCTACGCAGGTGAAGGTGCCGCGCAGACGGTTAACGATCAGGGTGGACAGAGCCTCGCCCTCGATGTCCTCTGCGATGATGAGCAGCTTCTTGCCGCTCTTTACGACCTGCTCGAGAACCGGCAGCAGCTCCTGAATGTTAGACAGCTTCTTGTCGGTGATGAGCACCAGAGCGTCGTCCAGGTTTGCTTCCATCTTCTCGGTGTCGGTGCACATATACGGAGTAACATAGCCGCGGTCGAACTGCATGCCCTCTACGACCTCGGAGTAGGTCTCAGCGGTCTTGGACTCCTCAACGGTGATAACGCCGTCGGTGGAAACCTTCTCCATAGCCTCTGCGATCAGGGTGCCGATCTCGTCGGAACCGGAGGAGATAGCGCCTACGCGGGCGATGTCGCCGGTGCCGTTTACAGTCTTGGAGTTCTTAGCGATTGCTTCCACAGCAGCCTTGACTGCCTTGGAGATGCCGCGGCGCATGACCATCGGGTTTGCACCTGCTGCAACGTTCTTCAGGCCCTCGCGGACGAATGCCTGCGCCAGAACGGTAGCGGTGGTGGTGCCGTCGCCTGCAACGTCGTTGGTCTTGGTTGCAACTTCCTTGACGAGCTGTGCGCCCATGTTCTCGAATGCGTCCTCAAGCTCGATCTCCTTGGCAATGGTAACACCGTCGTTGGTGATCAGCGGACCGCCGTACTTCTTGTCGAGTACAACGTTGCGGCCCTTCGGACCGATGGTTACTTTAACGGTATCAGCGAGCTGATCAATACCGCGCTGCAGAGCCTTGCGCGCGTCCTCGCCGTAAATAAGCTGCTTAGCCATGATGAATTACCTCTTTCTGAAATTACTCTACGATTGCAAGAATATCGCTCTGACGAACGATGATGTACTTCTCGCCGTCGAGCTTGACCTCGGTGCCGGAATACTTGCTGGTGATGACCTTCTGGCCCTTCTGGACCTCCATCTTGATTTCCTTGCCGTCAACGACGCCGCCCGGGCCTACTTCGATGATCTCCGCTACCTGCGGCTTTTCCTGTGCGGATGCGGTCAGAATGATACCGCTTGCGGTGGTCTCCTCGGCCTCTACCATTTTAACGACAACACGGTCGCAAAGGGGCTTGAGTTTCATAATGGATTACCTCCTATGAAAAATAAAAATATACATTGTCGGGAGCTTAGCACTCAAAATACCGGAGTGCTAACTCGAGTATTATATTACATCAACTCTCGCTATTATGCAAGGGGGTAACGCCAAAAATTTTTGAATAATTTATGAATTATTTCTTTCAGAAAATGGCAGTTTTAGCAAACCGGATATTTGAGTGCTTATACTTTCTTCCTCGGCATACGGGGCGCATTCTTGAAATACATATGAAGTTCGCACTTTATCATGCCGTTATACAGCTTGCGGCGCTTGTCCGCCGGACGGCCGTAGCAGCGCTCGAACAGCGGGTCCGAGCTGAGGATATACTGCTTCATGGGGGAATTCTTTGTTGCGCGGCCGAGTGCGGTGTAAAGTTGCTCCGCCTGCTTCTGGTCAAGAAGGCGCTCACCGTAGGGCGGGTTGGCGAACAGAATGCCGCTGCCGCTGTAATCGCGCTTTGTCGCGTCCGCCTGCTCGAAGAATACCGTACCCGCAACGCCGGCCTTGTGGGCGTTCGAGATGGAGAGCTTGACGCACTCCGGGTCGATGTCGCTGCCGACGATATCGAAGCGTGCGGTCGCGTCCGCCATGCAGAGCGCGTCCTCTCTCGCCTGCTGCCAGACCGCCTTATCAAAGCAGGTCCACTTTTCCGCGTCAAAGCGGCGCAGCAGACCGGGCGCACGGCGCTGCGCGATCATGGCCGCTTCAATGGCAATCGTGCCCGAGCCGCAGAACGGGTCGAGGAACGGCTCTCTGCCGCGCCAACGGGCGAGCTTGACCATCGCGGCGGCAAGCGTTTCGCGCAAGGGTGCGGCATTGCTGTTCGCGCGGTAGCCGCGCTTGTGCAGACCGGCGCCCGAGGTGTCGAGGTAGATTTCCGCCGTGTCGTGCATGATGGCGAACTGAATCTGATACTTCGCGCCGCTCTCCTCGAACCAGCCCTGACCGTATTTCTGGGAAAGGCGCGAAACGACCGCCTTCTTGACGATTTTCTGGCAGTCCGGGATAGAGTGGAGCGCAGAGTCAAGACTGTGACCCTTGACCGGGAACGCGCCGTCCGCCGGGATAAACTCCTCCCACGGAAGCGCCTTGACGCCCTCGAACAGCTGGTCGAAGGTTTTCGCCTTGAACGCGCCCAGACGGATGAGCACGCGCTCCGCGCAGCGGAGATTGAGGTTTGCCCACGCGAGGGTGTTTTCGTCGCCCTCAAAGAACACGCGGCCGTTTTCTGCGCGTACATCGGTCAGCTTGCCGCCGAAGCGAAGCTCGTCCGCGACAATGCCCTCCAGTCCGAACAGAGTCGGGCAGCACATGGTAAGTTCCATTCTATTTCCTCCAAAAAAAATCCTGCCGCCGAGGCAGGAGCCGTAATAGAGCCTGTCGCGAAACCACGGTTTCACCGCCGATCTGTGTTTGCGGCGGTGTGAGGACACCCGCCCTACGCGCAAAACACGGACGTCCGAAAGTTCCCATAAGGACTTTATCGACAGGCTGGTAATATACTGATACTTTTACACTTCTATCATAACTTTTCTCGCGCCGTTTGTCAAGATGGCGCGTGCTGATGCGTGCTTTCTGCACGATTTATTCCTGCCGTGCTTTCAGATACGTGACCGGGTGCAGGCCGCACAGGCGCAGCAGTCCGAGGCAGAGCGTCCCTGCCCCGGCAAGCGTCAGCGCCAGGGCGGCGACCGGACTTTCGAAATGCGCAGCGAAGGTATGCGCAAAGACGCGCGTCCACAGCCCTGCCGCCGCGCCGCAGAGTACCGGAAGCACAAACCTCCGCATCGGCCGCAGGGCGAACCCGGTTTCGCGCCGCAGGAAGAACAGGTTTGCGCCCGCCGCACCGGCCCCGCTGAGCAGCATCGCGAGCAAATAGCCGTAAATCCCCATGGTCGGGTGGGCGCACCACCGGTACACGAGCGCCAGCTGCATGGCTTCCGCCGAAATGCCGGTCAGCACGCTGCGGCTTTGCAGACCGAGCGCGTTCAGGAGCGCCGCGGTAATCATCTGGTAGTAAAGCGCGACCGCCGCCGCGCCGAGAAGCGCCGCATACCGCTGCGTGAGCGGCTGGTCGAACAGCAGGTCGCTCAGCGAGGGCGCAAGCGGCACGAGAACCGCCGTCGCCGGTATGCCGATGAGCCCTGCCGCCATGACAGCGCGTCCGGTCAGAGCACGCACCCGGGCGCGGTTCCCTACGGCGTGCGCCGCCGTGACGATGGGAAGCAGCGCGGTTCCCATTGAGCCGATGAGCGCCGCCGGCAGCAGCATGAGCGGAAGCGCCATGCCGGAAAGCGTGCCGAGCGCTGCAAGCGCCTGTTCGCTTTCGAGACCCGCCGCCATCAGTCGGCGCGGCAGGAGCACCGCCCCCGCAGCGGACAGCAGGTTGGTCGCGAGCGCCGAAACCGAAATCGGAACCGCAATAGCCGCAAACTGCCGCCGCAGCTCACGGTCCGGGCGGGTTTTCTCTCCGCGAAGCCGCGCCCGCTCGCGGCGGAACAAGCAGCTGAGAAACAGTGCGCTGAACACCTCGCTCACCGCCATTCCGGCGAAAATCAGCTTCGCCATCGTGCCGGAGTCGCCGCCGAAAGCGTAAAGCAGTCCGCCCACCGCAAGAATGCGCACGAGCTGCTCCCCTGTTTCGCTGACCGCCGTGTACTGCACGCATTCCAGACCGATAAACAGCGCTTTGAGGATGTTTTCGATGCCGGTGAGCACAAGGCAGAGCAGCATGAACGGAAACGCCTGCGCCGCGCGACCGTCCCCGAGCAGACCTTCCGCCACCGGACGGCGAAACAGCAGCAGTCCCGCGCCGCTCAGCAGCGCGAACGTAAAGAACGCAGAGAACGCGAGATGCAGGACAGCGCCCGTCCGGTGCTTTTCCCCTTTCGCCTCGCACGCCGCAGACAGGCGCGAGCACGCCATCGTTACACCGGCGAGGCTCCCCGCGTGGAGCACGAGATACACCGAGTTCGCGAGCCGGAACATGCCGAGTCCCTCCGCGCCCGCAAACCGGCTCAGCATCACGCGGTAGACAAAGCCGAGCGCCTGCAAGGCGAGATTGCCGCAGGCGAGCACACCCGCCGCATACAGCACCGTTTTCTTCCGCACGCCCACCGCATCACGCCCCTCTCGGGTCAGCATATGCCGCGTTTCGCCCTGACAGAACAGCAGCGTCCGCTGCACCGGAAAAACGGCGGCGGACGCTGAAGATAAAGCTCAGATGCGCTTGGACATCTTCTCGCTGTACTCGGCGCGGAATTCCTCGAAGCGGCCCTCATCGAGCGCGTCGCGGATCTCCTGCATGAGGTGGTTGTAGAACCAGAGGTTGTGCATGACGAGCAGACGCTGCGACAGCATCTCGCCGCTCTTGAGCAGATGGCGCAGATATGCGCGGCTGAAGCGGCGGCAGGTCGGGCACTGACAGCCTTCTTCAATCGGGCGGTCATCGGTCTGGTACTTCGCATTCATGATGTTGAGAATGCCGCCATGCGTGAACAGATGGCCATGACGCGCGTTGCGGGTCGGCATGACGCAGTCGAAGAAGTCGATGCCGCGGGCTACGCCCTCAATGATGTTGCTCGGCGTACCGACACCCATCAGGTAGCGCGGCTTGTTCTGCGGCGCGTGCGGCAGAACAACGTCGAGAATGTGGTACATGACCTCGGTGCTCTCGCCGACAGCCAGACCGCCGATCGCGTAACCCGGCAGGTCTAACTCGGCAATCGCGTGCATATGCTCGATGCGCAGGTCATCGTAGGTACCGCCCTGATTGATGCCGAACAGCATCTGGTGCGGGTTGACCGTACCCGGCAGGCTGTTCAGACGGTCGAGCTCGTCCTTGCAGCGGCGCAGCCAGCGGGTCGTTCGGTCGATGGAGTTCTTGACGTACTCGCGCGGCGCCGGGTTCTCGATGCACTCGTCAAACGCCATGGCGATATCCGAACCGAGGTTGGACTGGATGCGCATGCTTTCTTCCGGACCCATGAAGATCTTGCGGCCGTCTACGTGCGAATGGAAGGTCACGCCCTCCTCCTTGATCTTGCGCAGAGTCGCCAGAGAGAACACCTGAAATCCACCGGAGTCGGTCAGCATCGGGCCGTCCCAGCGCATGAACTTGTGCAGACCGCCCATCTGGCGAACGATCTGGTCGCCCGGACGAACGTGCAGATGATAGGTGTTGGACAGCTCAATCTGGCAGCCGAGCTCCTTGAGGTCGAACGCATCGACAGCGCCCTTGATCGCGCCCGCCGTGCCCACGTTCTGAAAGACCGGGGTCTGCACCACGCCGTGCGCCGTGCAGAATTCGCCGCGCCGTGCGCGTCCCTCGGTTTTGATTAAGTTGAATTTTCCGATTTCCATATAATATCCTCACATACTCTTCTTCGGGGGGTATCAGTACAGCATCATGCTGTCGCCAAACGAGAAAAACCGATATTCTTCCTTGATGGCTTCCTGATAGGCGTTCATGACCATTTCGCGGCTTGCGAAAGCCGAAATCAGCATCATGAGCGTGCTCTCAGGCAGATGGAAGTTGGTGATCAGATGATCGACCGCTTTGAAGCGGTAGCCCGGATAGATAAAGATGTCTGTCCAGCCGGACTGTGCACGCACGTGACCGCTCTCGTCCGCGATGGTTTCGAGCGTGCGGCTCGCGGTCGTGCCGACCGCCCAGATGTCGCCGCCGGCGTCGCGGGTGTCATTGATGGTCTTTGCGGTTTCTTCGTCCATGATGTAATACTCGGAGTGCATTACGTGGTCGGTGATTTCGTCCTCCTTGACCGGGCGGAACGTACCGAGGCCGACATGGAGCGTGACGAAGGCGAGCTTTACGCCCTTGTTTTTCAGTTCCTCAAGCAGCTCTTTGGTAAAGTGCAGACCGGCGGTCGGCGCAGCGGCGGAGCCGGGCGTCTTGGAGTAGACCGTCTGATAGCGCTCCGGGTCGTCGAGCTTTTCCTTGATATACGGCGGCAGCGGCATCGTGCCGAGCTTGTCGAGGATTTCAAGGAAAATGCCCTCGTAATGGAAGCGGATAAGGCGGTTGCCGTCCGGCTGCACGCTCTCGACCGTTGCGGTCAGCAGACCGTCGCCGAAGGTCAGCTCAACGCCTGCGCGGGTCTTGCGGCCCGGGCGGGTCAGGCATTCCCACAGGCCGTCACCCTTATCGGTCAGCAGCAGCACCTCGATGGGCGTGACATGGCCGACCGCATGGCCCATCAGGCGGGCCGGGATAACGCGGGAGTTGTTGAAAACGACGCAGTCTCCCGGCTTGACGTACTCGATCATATCATGAAAATGGCGGTGCGCTACCGAGCCGTCCTTGCGGTCGAGCACCATCAGGCGCGATGCGTCGCGCTGCTCCAGCGGATGCTGGGCGATCAGCCGTTCCGGCAGATCAAAATAAAAATCACTTTTCTTCATCACAAAGGCATGGGCGCGGACAGGTCTTCCCTGCCCTGCGTCCACGCCGTTCCTCCTATCATTTTGAACTTATTTGGATACTTCGATACCGGTGAAGTAGAATTTCAGAATGTCCTCATAGCTGAAGCCCTGCTCCGCCATGGCGTAAGCGCCCCACTGGCTCATGCCGACGCTGTGACCCCAGCCTGCGCCGTTGAACGTCCAGCTGGCCGCGGCAGCAGACGGCTGCTTGTCGCTGTTTTCGGTGCTGCTTCCGGCATTATTGTCCTTGCTGTCGTCGGTCGTCTTTTCGGCCGAGCGGATCACGACCACGCCCTCCGGGTCCCAGTCTACCGCAAATCCGAGTGCTTCGCCGATGTCGCGCAGCTTGTAGTAGTTGTTGTAATTGATATTATAGCCAGTCAGCTGCACGGTCTTGCTGCCGACCGCAATCGCCGCCGTCGAGGGAGAGAGCTTCTTGACCGCCGCGACCGTGTCGCTCATCTCGCCGCCCACCTTGACATAGGGCGCATTGGGACTGAGCAGGATGCGGTTGTTCGCGCCGTCCCAGGTCACGTTGAACTCGCTGCCCGTGCCGTTCAGGATCCACGCCACATCGCGCAGCTTATAGTAGTTATTGTCGTTGATGTTGTAACCCTGCGGCTTCACCACCTTGCCGTCAACCGTGACGGTATGTATCGACGGAGAGATTTTAACGCTCGTCTTTGTCGCGGATGCGGTTTTCTGCACAGCGGTTTTGGTCTGCGTGCCTGCAACAGCCGCGTTCGCGGTGATCGAGTAGTTGATGCTCTTGAGGCCGAACACGGTGCGCACATTGCTGCGCGTGAGCACGACCGTCTTGCCCGCCGTGTCGGTGACGGTCACCTCGGCAACGTTGTTCGTTGCGGTGCGCTTCGTGACCTCGACCTTCGCAACCGTGCCGATGGAGTAACCGGCGTTTGTCAGCTTGGTCTTGACCTCGGCAGGCGTCAGCGTGACGCTCCACTTATCTTTGTTCTTGGCCTCGTAGGGGTCAGCCTTGCCTTTCAGGTAGCCGTACTCGCCGCCCCAGACATTCGCCGCATCCTCGGTCGCGCCGCCGTCCGAGGAGAAGAAGTAGCCGATGACCTCCTTGCCCTCGTAGGTGAGCGTTTCGCCCGCGGTCGCGTTGACCGCAGCATCCGACTCGCTCGTGGCGTTTCCTGCGCCGAGGTAGACCTGACAGTTGGTCGTGTTGCACAGGTCATAGCCGCTGTCCGTGTGCTTGTGCGTGCCGAGTGCGAACGAGCGCGTGCAGACCGCCTGCGCCTTCTGCGCGTCCGCCGGCCAGTCCGGGTCGATCTCATACGGCAGAACGCCCTTCACATAATCTTCAACATTTACATAGTTTATAACGGTGAGGTTTCCGTTCGAGGCGCGGCGGTAAACGAAGTCGCCGTACCACTTGTAGCCCTTGAACCAGGTCAGACGGCTGTTCGGCCGGATCGCCAGCTGCTCGAGACCCGCGGCGGACGTAAACAGCACCTTGCCCGAGGCCGTATCGCACACCTCGAAGGCGTTCTTATCGTTCAGGCGGATAGTCAGCTGCGACGCGGTCAGGGTCGCGGCGCTCTTGAAGGTCGTGCCGCTGACCGTACCGACCGTGTAGCCGGTCGGCTCGCCCGATACATTTTCCAGCATCGGGGTCGCAAACGAGGACGCGCCGCTGACGGTCAGGCCGACGCGCAGCGTGGTGTCCGTGCTCACCGCCCCCGTCATCGGCACGGCAAGCGTGCCGGTCAGCGCCGCCGCACAGAGCAGCGCCGAAAAAAAGCGTTTCATATTTCCGTTCAACTCCTGTTAGAAATCGCGTTTATTTTTGCGCCTTCTATTGACAAATATATCACCTTATTTTAAAATAAGAAGGAAAAGTATCTGATACAGATAGAGGCGCGGTTTTCATCAGTATCGCCTGACAGGGTCCGCAAACCCGTTCATCAGCCGAAAAAGGGTCTTCCGCCGAAGTCGGTCGTTCTGTTGCGGCAGGACCGTACTGGATGCTGCGGATAAAATCCCTGCGTCTGTCATCAGCAGAAATGCCGGTGGAGAGCTAAGCTGTGTTAGAAAGCGGCGGCGATTTTCCGCTCTTTCTATTATAGTATAGGTCATACCGGTTTTTCAACCGGTATTTTTCATATTTCGTCACAGGATGCAGATTTTCCCGCAGAAACGCGGCAGGTCTGCTCCGCACAGGACGCATTTTTACGATGCGTATATCCGTTATTACACCTTTCTGGAAGGATCTGATAAACATGAAGCAGTACAAAGTTGGTATCGTCGGCGCGACCGGCATGGTAGGTCAGCGTTTCTCTCTGCTGCTGGAGAACCATCCGTGGTTTGAGGTCGTAGCGCTCGCCGCTTCCGCGCGCAACAAGGGCAAGACCTACGCCGAGGCCTGCGAGGGCCGCTGGAAGATGACCGTTCCGATGCCCGACAAGTACAAGGACATGGTCATGTACGACGCGACCGCAGACGCCGAGGAGATCGCCTCCAAGGTCGATTTCATCTTCTGCGCTGTCGATATGAAGAAGGACGAGATCCGTGCGCTCGAAGAGAAGTACGCAAAGCTCGAGTGCCCGGTCTGCTCGAACAACTCCGCACACCGTTTTACCCCGGACGTTCCGATGATCATTCCGGAGATCAATGCCGACCACGCTGAGATTATCCCGGCGCAGCGCAAGCGCCTCGGCACCAAGCGCGGCTTTATCGCCGTCAAGTCCAACTGCTCCATTCAGTCCTACGTTCCGGCGCTGTCCGCGCTGATGGACTTCGAGCCGACCGAGGTTTCCGTCTGCACCTATCAGGCGATTTCGGGCGCCGGCAAGACCTTCGAGACCTGGCCGGAAATGGTCGATAACGTTATCCCGTATATCGGCGGCGAGGAAGAGAAGAGCGAGAAGGAGCCGATGAAGATCTGGGGCCGCATCGAGGGCGACCACATCGAGTCGGCGACCTCCCCCGTTATCTCCGCGCAGTGCCTGCGCGTTGCCTGCTCGGACGGCCACATGGCTGCCGCTTCCGTCAAGTTCAAGAACAAGCCGAGCAAGGAAGTCATGATCGAGCGCTGGAACAACTTCAAGGGCCGCGCACAGGAGCTGAACCTGCCGTCCGCTCCGGAGCACTACCTCACCTACTGCGAAGAGGATAACCGTCCGCAGACCAAGCTCGACCGCATGACCGAGAACGGCATGGGCGTCACCATCGGCCGTCTGCGCGAGGATACTATTTTCGATTACAAGTTCGTCAGCCTGTCGCACAATACCCTGCGCGGCGCAGCGGGCGGCGCTGTCCTGATGGCAGAGTTGCTGTGCGCTGAGGGCTATATGGATCGCTAAGGAGGATATTTACGCATTATGAAGAAGCCTGTTTTTACCGGTGCCGGTGTTGCTATTATCACCCCGTTCAAGTCCACCGGTGAGGTAAACTACGAGGAGTTCGGCCGTATTATCGACCACCAGATTGCGCATCATACCGATGCCATCATCGTCTGCGGCACGACCGGCGAGGCCTCCGCTCTGCACGACAAGGAGCACCGCGAGGTTCTGGCCTGGTGCTGCGAGTACGTAAACCATCGCGTTCCGGTCATCGCGGGCGTCGGCTCCAATCACACCGATTATGCCATCGCGCTGACCAAATTCGCCGCTGAGTGCGGTGCGGACGCAGGTCTGTCCGTTACTCCGTACTACAACAAGACCACCCAGCGCGGTCTGATCGCGCACTACAACGCGATTGCAGACTGCTCCGACCTGCCGATCATTCTCTACAACGTGCCGAGCCGTACCGGCGTATGCCTCGCCTCGGACACGATTGCAGAGCTGGCAAAGCACCCGAACATCAACGGCATCAAGGCCGCTTCCGGCAACTTCACCCTGCTCGCTGAGACCATGGCGAAGTGCGGCGACAATCTCAATGTCTGGTCCGGCAACGACGACCAGATCGTTCCGATGATGTCGCTCGGCGCAAAGGGCGTTATCTCGGTCCTCTCCAACGTTGCGCCGCAGGAGACCCACGATCTGACCCAGCTGTGCCTCGAAAACCGCTACCCCGAGGCAGCGCAGATGCAGTTCAAGTATCACAACCTCATCGACGCGCTGTTCTGCGAGGTCAACCCGATTCCGGTCAAGAAGGCGATGGAGCTGCTCGGCTGGAACGTCGGCGACCTGCGTCTGCCGCTCATTGAGCCGAGCGAGGAGCACATCGCCTACATCAAGCGCGAGCTTGAGAACGCAGGCTGCAAAATCTAAAACAGGCGTTTTTCCCTGCATAAACAGATAGGAGAACAGATAAAGATGTTGAAAATCGCGCTTTCCGGCTGCAGCGGCCGCATGGGACGAGTCATCAGCGACATTGTTTTCGGCCGTGACGGCATGGAGATCGTTGCGGGCTTTGATCTCCGCACGGAGCAGTACGCCGATTTCCCGATTTACAAGGATTTCGCGGAATTTCAGGGCGACTGCGATGTTGTGATCGATTTTTCGAACGCTGCGCTGACCGAGAACCTTCTCGACTACTGCGAAGCACGCCGTCTGCCGGTTGTCATCTGCACGACCGGCCACAGCGCTGAGCAGCTCGACCGCATCCGTGCCGCGTCCGCGTCCATTCCGGTGTTCCGCTCGGGCAATATGTCCATCGGCATCAACCTGATGAGCGAGCTGCTCAAGAAGTCCGCGTCCGTCCTTGGCGACAAGTACGATGTGGAAATCATTGAGAAGCACCACAATCAGAAGCTCGACGCGCCGTCCGGTACGGCGATCATGCTCGCGGACGCCGTTGCTTCCGCCCTGCCCTACAAGGCGGAGTACGTCTACGACCGTCACGAGCGCCGCGAAAAGCGTCCGGCGCACGAAATCGGTATCTCCGCAATCCGCGGCGGTACGATTGTCGGCGAGCACAGCGTGCTTTTCTGCGGTCGCGACGAAATCATTGAAATCAAGCATACCGCGCTTTCGCGTGAGGTGTTCGCTGTCGGCGCCGTTGATGCGGCGGAGTACATGGCGACCCGCAGCCAGCCGGGCATGTACGATATGAACGACGTTATCGCGTCCAAGTAAACGGCAAGCGCCGTGTGTTCCCCCCCTTCGGAGAGCGCACGGCGTTTTTCTGCAAGAGAAAAGGCATATCCGGAGAACTTTCCCTCCGAATATGCCTTGTTTTTATGGAATTATACGCCGAAAACGCTGTCCGCGAAGTGGACGGTCGCCATGGCGTCCTTTGCGTAGCAGTCCGCGCCGATGGAGTCCGCGTACTCCTGCGTCAGTACCGCGCCGCCGACGACAACCTTGGTGTCCGGCTTTTTCTCGCGCAGCAGCTTGATGGTTTCCTCCATGCTGACAACGGTCGTGGTCATCAGTGCGCTCAGACCGACCACCGAAACGTTTTCCTTGATGGCGGTATCGACAATCACCTCAGGCGGAACGTCCTTGCCGAGGTCGAGCACCTGATAAGCATAGTTTTCAAGCAGAACCTTGACGATATTCTTGCCGATGTCGTGGATGTCTCCCTTGACGGTCGCGAGAATGACCTTGCCCTTGACCTGCTGGCTCTCGCCCTTCATCGCGTCCTTGACGACCTCGAAGGCAGCCTTGGCGGCCTCCGCGCTCATGAGCAGCTGCGGCAGGAACACGGTTCCCTTTTCGAATCCCTTGCCGACGCGGTCAAGCGCCGGGATCAGCTCGCCGTTCACCACATCGAGCGGTGCGGCGGTCCGGAGCATTTCCTTTGCCGCGTCAATCGCGCGTTCGCGCAGACCGCGCTCGATGCTCTCGCCGAGGGGCATTGCCGCGCCGCCCGCCGCCGCAGGAGCCGCCGAAGCCGCCGGCTGATTGCCGTAGGCCGCGATATAGCCTGCGCACTGCTCGTCGAGGTTCGCGAGCGCAAGGTACGCGCGGTAGGAGCGCATCATCGCGTCCATATTCGGGTTGATGATGGCGCAGGACAGACCGCTCTGGAGCGCCATGGTGAAAAAGTTCGAGTTGACGATTTCGCGCTGCGGCAGACCGAACGAAATGTTCGAAACGCCGAGAATGGAGTGGCCGTGCAGCTCGTCGCGCACGCGGCGCAGGGTTTCGAGCGTTACGAGCGCCGAGCCGCTGTCCGAAGAAATCGTCATCGCCAGACCGTCGATTACAATATCCTCGTGCGGAATACCGTACTTTCCGGCGGTGTCGTAGATTTTCTTTGCCACTTGAATGCGTCCCTCGGCAGTCGCCGGAATGCCGTTTTCATCGAGCGCCAGACCGACCACTACGCCGCCGTACTTGCGCACGAGCGGAAAGACCGCTTCCATGCTCTCCATCTTGCCGCTGACCGAGTTAATCATCGGCTTGCCGTTGTACAGACGCATGCCGCGCTCCATCGCCTCGGTGTTCGAGGTGTCGATCTGAAGCGGCAGCGCGATAACGCTTTGCAGGCGGGTCACGACGCGCTCCATCATGAGCGGCTCGTCGATTTCCGGCAGACCTACGTTGACGTCAAGGATATGTGCGCCACTGTCCTCCTGCGCCATGCCCTCGCCGAGGATGTACTCGATGTTGTTCTCGCGCAGCGCCGCCTTGAACTTGCTCTTGCCGGTCGGGTTGATGCGCTCGCCGATGATGACCGGCTTGGGGCCGATTTCGACCGTCTGCGAGAAGGACGAAACCACCGTGCGGTGCTTGGGCGTCGGCGCAGTAAACGGCTTTTTCCGGCAGATCTCGATCATCCGGCTGATATGCGCCGGTGTCGTGCCGCAGCAGCCGCCGAGGCCGTGCACGCCCAGGTCCGCAATCTCGCCCATCAGGTCGGCGAACCCGTCCGCGTCAATATCGAACACGGTCACGCCGTTTTCGCTGCGCGGCAGACCGGCGTTCGGGTTGACGATGATCGGGAGCGAGCTTACCTCGGTCAGGCGCTTCACGATCGGCTTCATCTGCTCCGGGCCAAGGCCGCAGTTGACGCCGAGCGCGTCTACGCGCAGACCCTCAAGCATGGCAACGACCGAGTCCACCGTGCCGCCGGTCAGCAGCTTGCCTTTTTCGTCGAAGATGGTGGTGACGATAACCGGCAGGTCGCAGCTCTCCTTCGCCGCGAGAACGGCCGCCTTCGCCTCGTAGCTGTCGCTCATGGTTTCAATCAGCACGAGGTCCGCGCCTGCGGCCGCGCCGATGCGGATGGTTTCGGAGAACAGCTCTACCGCCCGCTCGAACGGCAGGTCGCCCATCGGCTGGAGCAGCTTGCCCGTCGGACCGATGTCGAGCGCTACATAGGCATCCTCGCGGCCGGCGAGTCTGCGTGCGGTTTTCGTGTGGCTGACCGCCGCTTCCACGATTTCGCGCAGGTTATCCGGGTATTTGAGTGCGTTCGCGCCGAAGGTGTTCGTGTTGACGATGTCGCTTCCGGCCTCGTAATAGCTGCGGTTGAGCGCGATAATCTCGTCCGGGTGCGAAAGGTTCCACGTTTCGGGCAGCTCGCCCGCTTTCAGGCCGTGCGCCTGAAGAATCGTACCCATGCCGCCGTCAAAAAACAGCCATTCTTTTCCTAAACGTTCGGTAAGTTTCATTCTCAGCTTCTCCTGAATTCACAATCTGTCTTGCTGCATTCCTCGCAGCCTTTTCGGTGGCAGTCCTGCTGCTCGGGTGAAAGTCCGATAACCGCCGTGACCGATTTGATGGGCGCGAGCAGACAGCTTTCCGTGACCGTCAGACCGATCTTGCGCGGCGTATCGAGCAGGCGCGAGAAGTCGCGCTGATGCTCGATGGAAAAATCGCCGTAGCCGGGGCTGAAGCGCGGACGGCAGTACAGTCCCTCCTGCGCGGCTTTTTTCCGTACCTCTTCGTTCACCTCGTCGCAGCAGCTTTCCACCATGGCGGCGGCGACCGCCTGTAAAATAACGGCGTCGCTCATGCGCACGGCGCTCGCACGGGTGATCAGCCGGTCCGGCCCCACGCCGAGCGTCACCGCCATCAGATAAACGCCCGTACAGCCTTTGAGGTTGCGTGCAAGGTTGCGGCTCTCGATGGTCACGTCCGCAATCTGCATGGTCGTATCCGAAAGAAATCGCAGCGGGAACCGGGCGGTGATGCTCTTCGGCGAAACTGCCTGCTGTAATTCGGCGGCGCAGCGCGTCAGGCTCTCCCCTACCGCCTCGTCCGGTTCGCTGCCGCGGTATCCCATATAGCGCAGCGCCTCTGCACGGTCAAAGGAAATCATCCGAGGATCTCCGACAGGCTGGCCTGAATGCCTGCTGCGATTTCCGGCTTGTTCATCGAGTAAACGTGGATGTGGTTGACGCCGTTCGCGATAAGGTCGATGATCTGCTCGGTCGCGTAGATAACGCCTGCCTGCTTCATCGCCGCCGGATTGTCGCCGAAGCGGTCAACGATTGCCTTGAAGCGTTCGGGCAGATAGGTGCCGGACATCGAGGTGATGCGCTTGATCTGGTTGACGTTGGTTACCGGCATGATGCCCGCAATGACCGGAACGGTGATGCCTTTTTCGCGGATGCGGTACAGGAAATTGTACATGATGTTGTTGTCGAAGAACATCTGCGTGGTCAGGAACTCGCAGCCTGCATCGACCTTTTCCTTCAGGTGGAGAATGTCCTCGGTCTTGTTCGCCGCCTCAACGTGACCCTCCGGGTAGCACGCGCCACCGATGCAGAAATCGCCCTGCGCCTTGATGTCGCGCACAAGCTCTGCCGCATAGTGGTAGTCGTTATGCGGAGCGCCGCCCTCCGGAATGTCGCCGCGCAGCGCGAGAATGTTCTCGATGCCGCTCTCCTTGTACTGCTTGAGAACGTTCGCTACGTGCTCACGGGTGGAGGATACGCAGGTCAGATGCGTCAGAACGGTAACGTCGTACTTTTTCTTGAGGTCAGCCGCGATATTGACGGTGTGCGCGCTCGTGCCGCCGCCTGCGCCGTAGGTAACGCTCATGAAATCCGGGTGGAGCGCCGCAATCTCCTGCGTCGCCTTGGCAACCGACTCGTAGGTGCTGCTCGTCTTGGGCGGAAATACTTCGAAGGAAAGAGTAACCTTATCCTGCTTCAAAAGCTCAGAAATCTTCATATCTATTATCTCCTACAATTTCGCTCAGAAATAGCCGTATAAATATGCGGCTTTGCTTTTTATTATAGCACGACCGCCTCTTTATTTCCAGAAGAAAATGCGCTATAATATAGTTGATTGGAGGGGGATTATTTTGACGAGTCTGCCGGAGAGCTGCCATCTGTGCCCGCGTGCGTGCGGCGCAGACAGACGCAGAACACGCGGCGCGTGCGGTGCAGGCGCGGAAATCGAGGCCGCGCGGGCGTCGCTTCATTTATGGGAAGAGCCTGTCATTTCGGGCGAAAAAGGCTCGGGAACCGTGTTCTTTTCGCATTGTTCGCTCGGCTGCGTGTTCTGCCAGAACCGTGCCATCAGCCGCAGAGAGGCCGCCGGGCGCCCGATTTCGCCCGAGAGCCTGGCCGCGACCTTTCTGTCGCTTGAGAAAAAGGGTGCGTCCAACATCAACCTTGTGACCGGCGCACATTACGTGCCACAGATCATACATTCTCTCGATATTGCCCGAGCAGAGGGGCTGACGATACCCGTTGTCTATAATTCGAGCGGCTACGAGTGCGCGGAAACGCTGCGTATGCTCGAAGGGTACGTGGACATCTACCTGCCGGACTATAAATATTACAGCAGCTATTACGCTGCGCTTTACTCTCACGCGGAGGATTACCGCGACTTTGCCGTGCCGGCCATTGACGAAATGGTGCGGCAGACCGGTGCGCCGCAGTTCGACGAGCACGGTATGCTGACGCGCGGCACGGTCGTGCGCCATCTCATGCTGCCCGGCCTTGCGGGCGACACCTCGCAGGTGCTGCGTGATATTGCCGCCCGCTGGGGCAGCCGCGTGCTTGTGAGTCTGATGCGGCAGTACACGCCGTTCGACATGGGCGCGTATCCCGAGCTCGACCGCACGATCACGGCGGCAGAGTACGAAACCGCCTGCGAGGAATTCCGCGAGCTGGGTCTCGGCGGCTTCTTTCAGCAGGACGAGTCCATCGGTGAGAGCTTTATTCCTGCCTTTGACGGCAGCGGACTGGAGGAAACAGAAAAATGAAAAACCTGCTCAGCATTGCAGGCACCGACCCGACCGGCGGTGCAGGCATTCAGACCGACCTCAAGACCTTTGAGGCGCACGGCGAATACGGCATGGCGGTCATTGCCGCCGTCGTGGCGCAGAACACCTTTCACGTGACCGGAATGCAGGCCATGCCGGCGGAGCTGGTCGGCAAGCAGATCGAATGCGTCTTTGAGGACATCCGTCCGGACGCGGTCAAAATCGGCATGCTCTATGACGCCGAAATCATTCACGAGGTCGCGGAGCGTCTGCGTGCGCACCACGCGAAGAACATCGTGCTCGACCCGGTGATGATGTCGTCGAGCGGTCAGACACTGCTGCGCCGGGACGCCGCCGAAACGCTCATCCGTGAGCTTTTCCCGCTCTGCACACTCATCACGCCCAATCTGCACGAAGCCGCCGCTATCTGCGGTCACGAAATCGCAGACCGAAACGGCATGGAGCAGGCGGCACGCGAAATCGCCGAAAAAACAGGCGGCGCGGTGCTTGTCAAGGGCGGCCATCTGGCGGACTGCGCGGACGATCTGCTGTTCGACGGGACGGAGTGCCACTGGTTCCCCTCTCCGCGCATCAATAACCCCAACACGCACGGCACCGGCTGCACGCTGTCCTCGGCGATTGCCTGCAACCTCGCAGAGGGGCATTCGCTCACGGTGAGCGTCCGCCGCGCCAAGCTCTACCTCACCGCCTGCATCGCCTATGGTCTCAATCTCGGCCACGGCTCGGGCCCCTTGCAGCACAAGGTAGACTGGGAATAAAAATGCAGTCCTCCGCTCCGGTTTTATCCGGCAGAGGACTGCTTTTCTATTCTTCGAGCTGTTCGAGCAGCAGCTTGCGGAAGGCTTCGCACACGCTCTGCGGGCCGACGATGCGCACCGCGCCGTTCAGGCCGACCACCCATGCGTAAAACTGCGGACTGAGCGCCACGGTCACGCTTGCGAAAAAGTGCGCCCCGTCATCCGGCTGCACCATCAGCTCCTTGCCGAAGCGGTCGCGCAGAATGTTGATGGCGTCCTTGCGGCAGCGCAGCCGCACGCGCTCCTCGTGGCCGGTAAACATGCCGAACATCTTGCGTGAGTACGCCGCCGGACTGAAATTATCGCGGAAATGCTGTGCGCCCTCGCGGTGCTTGTCCGTCAGCTGTATCTTTTCCATCTTGTCCACGCGGTAGTTGCGGATGCGCGAGCCTTCGGGCGCGGAGGCGTCGTAAGCAATCAGATAATAGTTCTCGTTGTCCCACGTAAGCGCCCACGGACTGACGCAGTAGAATTCGCTGTTGTGGCGGAACTCGCGGTAGATTTTGTCCGGGCGGTTGAAGTCGAGTGCCCAGTTAAAATAGAGAAACCGTATCTGCACGCCCTTCGAAATCGCGCGGTGCAGGGCGTCGATGTTGTAGTAGATTTTCTCGTCGATGTTCTTGAGGCGGTCGCTTACGTAGACCTGCCGCTGAAGCTCACGCGCCTCGCTGCGGCTCGCCAGCGACTCCAGCTTGCGTATCAGCTCGCGGCTTTTCTTTTCGGTGATGAAGCGCGAGCACTCAATGGCGTCCACGAGCAATTTAAGCTCCGCAAGCTCAAAATCGCGCGACGCGACGCTGTATCCGCCGCCCGGGCCGCGCTGAAGGATAATGTCCATGCCGAAGTCCCGAAGCGCGTTCACATCGGCGTAAATCGTCTTGCGGTCGGCGCTGACGCCCAGCTCTTCCAGCCTGTCCACCAGCTGTTCGGCGTTCAGATGATGGTTCTCGTCGGTCTCTTCGAGCAGAATACGGCGCAGGAACAGGAGCTTCAGTTTCTGGTTCTGGCTCTTCGGCATGGGATACGCCTTCTTTCGGGGTGTTTTATTGGACTCATTATAACGCTGTCCCTCGGAAAAATCAATCCGGCTCTCGAAATTCCGCAGATTTTGTGCTATACTTAAGGCAACACCGCACAATGAAAGCTGCGGCGCTTTGCGGAAATTTTGTGCCCTGACTTTGTTGCGATTTC
>OODU01000529.1_pt1 | contig 42921 bp, 33 predicted proteins | sample 1671171 | NCBI WGS metagenome assembly OODU01 (sample SAMN06348129, study PRJEB24527) | human gut metagenome | biome: human gut; feature: ankylosing spondylitis patient; material: feces | host: Homo sapiens | place: China | collected 2015-10
CGGTGTCGATGACGGTGAGGTTCCACCTGTTCCCATTCCGAACACAGAAGTTAAGCTCACTTGTGCCGAAGATAGTTGGCTGGAAACGGCCTGTGAAAATAGGTAGATGCCGGCTTCTCTTTTATAAGCACCATTAGCTCAGTTGGTAGCGTAATTAACTCACACTAAAGCTGTGAATGATGAGCTTCGACTGAACTATTCAAATTGAGATTTCACGATGTATCGCGCAAATCTCATATATGCACCATTAGCTCAGTTGGTAGAGCAACTGACTCTTAATCAGTGGGTCCTGGGTTCGAGTCCCCGATGGTGCACCAAAAATAGCCTTACGGAAACGTAAGGCTATTTTCATAATGATTGCCGCTTTGTGTGAGTGCTTTCGTTTTGCCGCTGACTTCAACCCAAGTCAGCGGCTCTTTTTGTTTTGTAGGGGAGAAATTCATCCATTCTCCCAGGGATGCAACAACAGCTGCAAACGGCTCGGGAGGGCCATTCTTGTTGCCATGCACCGCGGCAATATGCTATACTAAAGAAAAAAACAGAAGGGGAGGCACTGCGGATGACCCGCATTGCAATCGTAGAGGATGAGGCCGCCGTCCGGGAGCAGCTGGCGGGGTATGTGCAGCGCTACACGCGGCAGTATGGCACCCAGTTTGAGGTGACAATGTTCACCGACGGCGTCGAAATCCTTGAGGACTACCGCCCGGTCTACGACATAATTTTTCTTGATGTAGAGATGCAGCATCTGGACGGCATGGAGACTGCCCGCCGTATCCGTGAGCTGGACAGCGATGTGTTGCTGATTTTTATTACGAACATGGCGCAGTATGCCATCAAGGGGTACGCCGTCGGTGCGTTGGATTACGTGCTCAAGCCTGTGCCGTACTTTGCGTTCTCGCAGCAGCTGCAAAAGGCTGTGAACCAGCTGGCCAAGCGGACGCGGCATTATCTGGCTGTGCCGGTGGACGGCGGCATGCGCCGATTGGACGCTGCTACGATTTATTATATCGAGGGTGAGGGCCACCGCGTCCATTTTTACACCGAGGACGGCGACTTCTCCGCACCCGGCGCGCTGAAGGCGCTGGAGGAAAAGCTGGCGGGCCGTCTGTTTGCGCGGTGTAACAGCGGCTATCTTGTGATTCTCGCGCAGGTGTCGGGCGTGCAGCAGAACACGGTGCAGGTCGGCCCGCATGAGCTGCAGATCAGCCGCCCCAAGCGCAGGGCGTTTCTGGCCGCGCTGGCGGACTACATCGGGGGTGAGGGCGCATGATGACGCTGCCGGACATCCCGCGGCTGTACACGGCGCTGGCAGAGGTTCTTGCCGTGCTGGTCTACGCGCAGGCCGCGCCGCCCCGCGCTGCAAAGCCTGTGACCTATGCTGCCACGGCGGGGTGGGCCGCGGAGCTGGGCGTGTTTTTGCAGCTTACCGGCAGTGTGCCGCTGGCGTGGTGGCTGCCCTGCATGGTCGCGGCCATCGCGTGGCTGTACCTGTATCTGTGGGGCACGCGGGAGATGAATTTACTGGAAGCCGGTTACAGCTGCGCCCGCGCGTTCATTCTGGCGGAGCTGGCCGCCAGTGTGGAGTGGCAGCTCCACTGCGTACTCTGGCCGCAGCAGCGGGCTACAGCACCGCTTTCGGTACTGCTGCTGGCGGCGGTCTACACAGCGATCTACGGCTTTTTGTATTGGTTTGAGCGCCGCCACGCTGCGCCCACGCGGCTGACCATTACCGCAGCGGCGACGCTGATGGCTGTCGTCATGGCGGTCACGGCGTTTGCGGTCAGCAATCTGAGCTTTATCTCCGACAACGGTGTCACGATGAGTGTGATGAGCATTTTCTACATCCGCACGCTGGTGGATATGGCGGGCGTGCTGATCCTGACGGTCCAGCACGAGCAGCTGCGCGAGGCCGCACTGCACAGCGAGCTGACGGCCATGGACAATGTCCTGCGCCGCCAGTATGAGCAGTACAGGCAGAGCAAGGAGAACATCCGCCTTATTAACCGCCGCTATCATGAGCTGAAAATGCAGATCGCGGCCATCCGTGCCGAGCGCGACCAGGCCAAGCAGGACGCCGCGCTGGCCGAGATGGAGAGCGGCATCCGTCGGTACGAGGCCGAGAACAAGACCGGCAACCCCGTGCTGGACACGCTGCTGACGGCGAAAACGCTCTACTGCCAGCAGCACGGCATCAATCTGACCTGTGTGGCGGACGGTACGCTGCTGCACTTTCTGACGACAGGGGAGATTTGCACGATCGTGGGCACGGTGCTGGACAACGCCACCGAGAGTGTGCTGACCGAGCCGGACCCCGAGAAGCGGCTGATCCGGGCTGCCATCTACGCGCAGAACGGCTTTGTGATGCTGCGGTTTGAGAACTACTGCGCTGACCCTGTGGAGCTTGGCCCCGACGGCCTGCCCGCCCGCAGCAACCACGGCGGCTACGATTTGAAAAGTGTCCGCGCTGCCGCCGAGGCCCACGGCGGCACGCTGACCCTGCACTGGGAGAATGAGTGGTTCACGGTGCGGATTTTGCTGCCGCAGAAGTAGTTAGGAATCGATGCTCGTCATCGATCCGGGAGCCTTGCGGCGGCTGCCATGCTCACCCCTGTAGCGGCGTTAACCTTCCCCCACAGGGGAAGGCTTTTTTGCTATGCCGCAATTTGCACAAAGAAGGTGCCATCGGCGCACCCAGCGGCCACTATTCCGACGCTGAAATTGCCGACACCAAGGTCAAGGCGGAAGTGCTGGCCGCTGATGTCGAGGCCGAGGGAACTGTCCTTGTCCAGAACAACGACAACACCCTGCCGCTGGCCGCTGACAACAAGAAGATCAACGTCTTTGGCTGGGCCTCCACTGCCTGGCTGGGCGGCGGTTCCGGCTCCGGCGGCGTGTCCGGTGTCAACACTGATTTGCTGGCCGCGCTGACTGCCTACGGCGTTGCGTACAACACCGAGCTGACCGACATGTACAAGGATTTCCAGGATGGCCGCGAGTACACCCGCACCCTGAGCGCCTGGCCCGAGCAGTCCGGCCGCCTGTATGAGCCTGACATCAACAACCAGACTACTATACATAGTCGATGCTGGACAACGCCAAGAGCTTCTCCGATACGGCTGTTGTCGTGATCGAGCGTCTGGCGGGCGAGAGCAACGACGCCACCAAGCAGCAGTACAAGCGCACCGAGAAGGGCGGCGACATCGTTGTTGACGACACCCGCACGATGCTGGAGCTGACCACCGAGGAAGAGGATCTGCTGAACTACGTCGGCGCAAATTACGCCCATGTGGTTGTGCTCATCAACTCCACCAACGTCATGGAGCTGGGCCAGATCGAGACGATCTCCGGCATTGATGCCTGCCTGATTGCCGGTCTGTCCGGCTCCGAGGGCGCGACTGCCGTGCCCGAAGTGCTGTGGGGTGACCGCGAACCCAGCGGGCGTACCGCCGATACCTGGGCTTATGACCTGACCACCGCCGCCAGCTATGCGAACGCCGGTATGGAGGGTGTCGGTAAGTACAGCGCCGCCGACGGCCTCTACCCGGCAGACGGCACGACGAACGGAAACCTTGACACACCCTACACCTATGAGCAGGTTTCCTATGTTGATTACGCCGAGGGCATCTACATCGGCTACAAGTGGTACGAGACCGCCGACGCAGAGGGCTACTGGGATGCCGAGAGCAACGAGCACGGCACCGGCTACGACGCTGTTGTGCAGTATCCCTTCGGCTACGGCCTGAGCTACACCAGCTTTGATTGGAAAGTCACGGACGCCGCCGCCAACGGCAGCGCCCTGACGAAGGACGGTAATGTGACCGTCAAGGTTACCGTCACGAACACCGGTGACCGCGATGGCAAGGACGTTGTCCAGCTCTACTATGCCGCCCCGTACACGGCAGGGGAAATTGAAAAATCCAGCGTTGAGCTGGGCGCGTTCGCCAAGACGAAGGGGCTGGCCCCCGGCGAGAGCGAGGAAGTCACCCTGACGGTCCCTGTCTCCGACATGGCCAGCTACGATGCCTACGACGCCAACCACAACGGCTTCACCGGCTATGAGCTGGATGCGGGTGACTACATCTTCACCGTGCGCCATGATGCCCACGATGTGGACGACGACGCCAACGCGACCATCACCTGCAGCCTGCCCGCAGGCGTGCAGTATGCCGAGGACACCGCCACCGGCAATGCCGTTTCCAACAAGTTTACCGGCAGCGACGCCATCGACGGCGTGAGCCTTGACGGCAGCGATTCCGACCAGAATATCACCTACCTGACCCGCGCCGACTTTGCGGGCACCTTCCCCAAGACGAACACCCCGACCCGTGCCATGACCGACAACGTCAAGGCACTGAACCTCTACACCGCCGACGATGCCAACGACTGGATCAACGACGCTGATGAGGCTATTACCACCGGCGCTAAGAATGGCCTGAAGATCGAGGACAACGGCGAGACCACCGACCTCGGCTTCCGGCTCGGCTCTGACTTCAACGACCCCCGGTGGGATGCCCTGCTGGATCAGCTGACCGTTGACGAGATGGAAAACCTCTACATCAACGCCTACGGCGGCCTGTCCGAACTCAAGAGCGTCGGCAAGTCCAAGAGCAAGGACGCCGACGGCCCCGCCCAGATCGGCGGTTTCACCGGCATGGGAGCCGGCACAGACTTCCCCAGCTCCAGCACGCTGGCCCAGACCTGGAACGCAGACCTTGCCCGGGAGGAGGGCCGCACCATCGGCACGCAGGCCCTGCAGAACGGCTACACCGGCTGGTATGCCCCCGCCACCAAGGAAGCACTGTACATGTACCTGCATGTCCGCGTGACCAACCGCGACTATGCTGACAGCATCGGCGACACCACCGCTGTGCGCCATGCGTTCACGACCTCTGTGTTCGGCTGGCGTCATCTGGTTGCCCTGATCGACATCGTGGCCGTTGTCCTGTTCGCCCTCGCCGTGCGCGGCGTCGTCATCGACGTCAAGCTCCGCAAGGCAGCCAAGACCGAGAAAAAGAACTCCTGATTCACCAAAGGAATGTGTTATCCATGAAACATGCAGACATTATTACCAAGTTAACCCTTGAACAAAAATGCGCGCTGCTCTCCGGCGAGTCGGTCTTTACGACCCGCGGCTACAAAAATGCGGGCATCCCGTCCATCACCCTGTCGGATGGCCCCAACGGCGTGCGCAAGCAGGCGGGTGCGGCGGACCATCTGGGCCTGAACCCCAGCGTCCCCGCAACCTGCTTCCCGACGGCAGCTACCGTGGCCTGCAGCTGGGATCCCGCCCTAGGCGAACAGCTCGGCCGGGCCATGGGGGAGGAGGCCGCCGCGCAGGAGGTATCCGTCCTGTTGGGGCCGGGCCTCAACACCAAGCGCAGCCCGCTGTGCGGGCGCAACTTCGAGTATTTCTCGGAGGACCCGTACCTCTCCGGCAAGCTGGCCGCGGCCTACGTGCGCGGCATCCAGTCCAACGGCATCGCCGCCTGCCCCAAGCACTTCGCCGTCAACAGCCAAGAGCTGCGCCGCATGGCGTCGGACTCCGTCGTCGACGAGCGAACCCTGCGGGAGCTCTACCTGACCGGCTTTGAAATCGTCGTCAAAGAGGCGCACCCCAAGACCATCATGTCCAGCTACAACCTCGTCAACGGCACCTACGCCAACGAGAACGCCCACCTTTTGCAGGACATCCTGCGCAGGGACTGGGGCTTCGACGGCGCTGTCGTGACCGACTGGGGCGGCAGCAATGACCACGCGCTGGGCGTAAAGAACGGTTCTACGCTGGAAATGCCCGCCCCCGGCGGAGACGCCGTGCGCGAGCTGCTGAAGGCCGTCGAGACCGGTAAAATTTCCGAATCTGATGTGGACGCCCGCCTGGACGAGCTGCTGACACTGGTACTGGACACCCACGCCGCCGTGGAAAACCACAGCCGCAGCTTTGACGCCGACGCCCACCATGCGCTGGCCCGCCGCGCCGCTGCCGAGAGCGCCGTCCTGCTGAAAAACGACGGCGATCTGCTGCCGCTGGCCGCAGGCGCAAGCGTGGCCGTCATCGGTGACTTTGCCGAGACGCCGCGTTACCAGGGCGCAGGCTCCAGCGCCGTCAACTCCATCAAGGTCGATACCTTCCTTGACTGCCTGAAAGACAGCGGCCTGCACAGCGTCGGCTTTGCCGCGGGCTTTGACCGCCAGGGCAAGCCGGACGATGCCAAAAAAGCCGAGGCTGTCGCGCTGGCGAAAAAGGCCGACACCGTGCTGCTCTGCTTAGGGTTGGACGAGATCAAGGAGAGCGAGGGTCTGGACCGCGCCGATATGAAGCTGGCCGACAACCAGATCGAGCTTTTGCAGGCCGTGCAGCAGACCAACCCCAACACTGTCGTCATCGTCAGCGCGGGCGCGTCGCTGGAAACGCCGTGGCTGGCCCACTGCAGGGCACTCGTCTACGGAGCCCTCGGCGGCCAGGCCGGCGCGGGCGCAATGGTCGATGTGCTGACCGGCAAAATCAACCCGTCCGGCAAGCTGGCCGAGACCTGGGCCAATGCCCACGCCGACACCCCCGCCAAGGACAACTTTGCAGGTGCGGGACGCACCGTGCAGTACCGCGAGGGGCTGTACGTCGGCTACCGCTACTACCAGACCGCGGGTGTGCCCGTGGCGTTCCCGTTTGGCTACGGCCTGAGCTACACGAGTTTTGCTTACAGCGAGCTGAAAGCCGACGCCCGCAGCGTGACCCTGACCGTGACAAACACGGGCAGCCGCGCCGGTGCCGAGATCGTACAGGTCTACGCGGCCAAGCCCGGCGCCCAGATCTTCCGCCCCGCGCAGGAGCTGAAGGCCTTCACAAAGGTCTGGCTGGAGGCAGGGGAGAGCAAGACCGTCACCCTGCCGCTGGACGACAAGGCGTTCCGCTACTGGAACACCAAGACCGACAGCTGGGAGGTCGAGGGCGGCACGTATGAGCTTCGCGTAGGGGCGAGCTCTGCGGACATCCGCCTGACCGCCGCCGTCGAGGTGAACGGTACGAGCGCACCGAACCCATATGCGGGCAAGGCGCTGCCGCACTACACCAGCGGCAAGGTGCAGCGCGTGCCCGATGACGAGTGGGAGATTCTGCTGGGCCGCCCCATCCCGGCGGATACCGTCAAAATTGACCGCAACATGACTCTGGGTGAGCTGAATCACAGCCGCAGCTCGCTGTGCTGGCTGGTCTGGGCTGTGCTCACGATGCTGCTGAACGCCAGCTACAAGCGCGGCAAGCCGAACCTGAACGTGATGTTCCAGTACAACATGCCGCTGCGCGCGCTGGCCAAGATGACAAGCGGTGCCATCAGCATGGGCATGGTGGACGGCATCGTGCTGGAGGCAAAGGGCTTTTGGGTCATCGGTCTGCTGAAGGTCATCGTCGAGGCCGTTAAAAACATCATCCTCAATGCGCAGCTGGAAAGCCGCCTGCGCAACAGCTGACAGGAAGGGCTGTCATGCAGCTTTGGAATACCTTTGCGGAAAAGCATCCTGCCGCAGCCAAGTGGGTGCGCGAGGGCGGCTTGTTCGTCGTCTTCCCGGAAGGGGAGGCTAAGAAGGCATAAGAATAGCCGAGCAGCGTAAAAACTGCTCGGCTTTGTTGTTTGTTGGTTGCGTGGCTTCCCCCTAGGGGGAAGCTGTCAGCGGCCCCGACCGCTGACTGATGAGGGGCGGTGCTGCCGTTAGTACCCGTCAAAGGGCGCAGCCCCTCAGGGGAAGGCTTAGATATTACAAATAATTCACCGCCAGGATCGCCGCGCCCAGCACGACCAGCACGACGCCTGTCGCGCGGTTCAGCGTGGCGGGCTCGGCCTTGTTTGCAAACTTGGCGGCAATGCGCGCCCAGAGCAGCGTGCTCAGCACACAGCAGATCAGGCAGAACAGATCCGGTACACCGCCAATCGCAAAATGGCTGACAGAACCGGTGAAGGCCGTGAACGCCATGATGAAAACACTCGTTCCGACGGCAGTTTTTAGCTCGTAGCCCAGCACGGAGGTCAAAAGCAGCAGCATCATCATGCCGCCGCCCGCGCCGATGAACCCGCAGATAAAGCCCACGCCCGCTCCGCAGAGCAGCGACTGCGCGAACCGCTTCTGTACGCTGACGGCGTTCATCGCGCTCTTGGTCGTCATGACGGGCCGCACGATGAACTTGACGCCCAGCAGCAGCGTCATGAACGTTGAGAAACCGCCCATCGTTGTGCCGGGCACGAGGCTGGCCACATAGCTGCCGACCAGCGTGAAGCAGAGCACCGCCGCCATCATGACCGCGCCGTTTTTAATGTCCAGGTTGCCGCTTTTGCCGTAGGTGTAGGCAGAGATCGCACTCGCCAGCACGTCGCTGGCCAGCGCAATGCCCACGGCCATGTAGGGGTCCATCCCCAAAAAAGTAATGAGCATCGGGCTGATGACCGCCGCGGCGCTCATACCCGCAAAGCCTGTGCCCAGTCCCGCGCCGATGCCCGCAATAAAGCAGACGATGAATGCTACCAGATAGGTCATATTCTTACTCCTTGTTCAGCTCCCGCAGGAGGTTTGCATCCATGCGGCGCAGATAGTCCTGCAGCGTCTGCTGCTCCTGCGCCGTAAAGCCCGCAAACAGCGGCTCCAAGCTGCAGCGCTGGATGTCCGCCAGTACCGCGACCATCGGCAGGGCATCGGGCGCAAAGCCCAGCAGCCGCTGGCGGCGGTTGTCCGGCGCAGGGGAGACCGTCAGCACGCCGCGTGCGCGCAGCCGCTCCACCGCCGCCGACACATTGGATTTTGCCAGACCGCGGTAGCGGCAGATGTCGCTGGCCGTGCGGCAGTCTGGATTGTTGTGCAGAAACAGCAGGATGTCAATTTCCAGCTGGTTCAGCCCGTACTGTACGGAAGCAGCCTCAAACCGCGCTGCATGGTACTTTTTGTAGTGCTGTACGTAGCTCAATATGGGCAGCAACTGCATCACTCCCTCGCAAGGCTCAAATAGAACAGTTCTAATTATAACTATTTGCACAGCAAAAGTCAATACCGCCCGTTAAAAAGCAAACATCAGAGAGGGACAGCCGCGTCAGGCTATACCGGATACACTGAAAAAAGAGGATGCGGACGGATCCGCACCCTCTAAAACAAAAACAAACCCAAAACAATGCTTCACGAAGAAGATTGAGTTCGGATTTGCACAATATGGTGGACCTGGAGGGATTCGAACCCTTGACCTCTCGGATGCGAACCGAACGCTCTCCCAACTGAGCTACAGGCCCATGTCATTTCGACTTGATAAGTGTACCTCTTTTCTGCCAAAAAGTCAAGGGGGTAATGCAGATTTTGTTTGCAAGCGCCGGACATATCCTGTAACATACGAATTTATATTGTAACAGGTGCAATTCCGCCTGCATCTTGCACTTCTCTTTATATAGTGCTATAATGGTACAAATCTTGCAGTGCCCGTATAAAAACGTATAGGCAATGTGGATTGAATCCTGCGCGTGGGTTGAATTATAGTATTCTCATTAAAGGTACAAGAATTCAACCTATGTGGGGAGGAAACCTTATGGAAGGCAAGCTGATTGCAAGCTACCGGCGGGAGCTTTCTGCGCTGGATGACCTGCAATGCGCCGGAACCGTGACCTATACGCTGACACAGGAGGCGGATGCGTTTGTCATCACTGTCCAGCGCGACGGGGCACGGGCGGCAGCGTGTATGCTGTGTGAGATAGAGGAGGAGCGCGCGGGGATGCTGACCCGTTTCCTGTACGAAAACGCCGTGGAGCCTGCGCATACCTCCGCGGTACTGCATGACCTCTGTGGATCGAAGGTGGGCTGACATGGCGGTGTTGCTGCATGACCGTCCGGAAGCAGCCGGACAAAAGCAGAGAGAGACGCTCAGGCTGCCCCGGACCTCCGCCGTGGTGGCACTGTTTGCGTTCAGCTCCCGCATGGATCGCGATTCCATGCGGCTGTTCGCCCGGACCCATGGGGACGAGGTTCGCGCCGCGGCCATTGCATCGACGGGGCAGGAGGTACTGGAGCTGCTGCACGGCGGCCTTCGCCCGCAGGTGCTTGTGCTCGACGCCCTGCTGACCAAGCCGTCCGTGACGCAGGTCTTGCAGGAGATCAGCACGATGCAGCCGGACCCGGAGCCGGCAGTCCTTGTGCTGGTGCCCGTGCCGGAGGAAACCGCCGCGCGCAAGGCGCTGGGCCTGTTTGCCCAGTACCGGATCATGCTGCGCCCCTACGGGATGAAGAATCTTTTCGATGAGATCTACCGCATGGGCACAACGGACGACGAGCATCGGCTCTATCACCTGCGCCGCTGCTGTGAGGATGTGCTGGATGACTTCGGCGCGCGGTCCACACTGAACGGCTACCGCTATGCCGAGCGGATGCTGCTCTACGCGCTGTACGCGGAGCGCCCGCAGAAGATCGGCGATTTGCAGCAGTATGTCGCGTCGGAGGAGAACATCGAGATCGGCACTGTGACCTCGGCGCTGAACCGGATGTCGGCGGGTATGTCCAAGCGCGGTGCGGAGCCGTACCGCGGACTTTGCCTGCGCTGCGGCCGCCCGGAAAACGGCGTGCTCTCCAACGGGCAGCTGTTTGAGGGGCTGCTCAAGGAGCTGCGCCGCCGACTGGAACCGACTGTATAAATTAGGAAAGAAGGCGTTTTCCATGGACAGAAGGAACGAGGATACAGCACTGCTGGCCTTGCGCGGGGGATTGCGCGGGCGGTTCCGGCGCTCGTTTGACAGCATGGAGAACGCCTTTGAGGTATTGCAGGACCGCTTGCAGCACGCGCTAAACCCGGCAGAGCGCGCTGAGCTGATGCCGCTGCTCGAGGAATTGCAGACGCAGCTGATCTGCCTGCGGCGGCTGGGGGACCAGGCGTCGGATGCCGCCACGGCGGCGCTGCTGCACGGCACCTGTGTGCCGCAGCCCATCGACCTGCTGGGGCAGCTGCGGGAATTTTGCAGTATTTTGCAGGAGGAGGCCGCGCAGTACGCGCTGCCCTTTACCGTGACGCTGCAGGCCGACGGGCTGGACGTGCTGCCTACGACGGGGGATGTCTCGCTGCTCAACGGTCTGCTGACGAACCTTGTCTCCAACACACTGGCCGCGGACCGTGCGGCGCACATTATGCTGCTCTGCACGCCGGGTAGGCTCTGCTACAGGGACAACGGCCCGGGTCTGCCGCCCGATGCCGCCGCCCTGCTGACCGAGGGGCAATGGAGCGAACGTCTGCTCCACGCGGGCGGGCTGGGCCTGCCGCTGGTTGCCGCTTACACAAGCGCCATGGGCTGGGCGCTGACCGTAGGGGAGGGGCCGGGTATGAGCTTGCAGTTCACGCTGCCCGCCGCGCCGCCGCTCGACGGCATGGTGCTGACCTCGCCCACCGAGCGTCTCGCTGACCGGCAGAACCGCCGCAGACTGATACGCCGGGAGCTGGCGGTTCTGGTAGCGGATATTTCGATACAGTAAGTAAAAGCGCTGTTCTTGGAAGGGGGCGGCGCTTTTTTGCTGCATGGCTTCCCCCTCGGGGGAAGCTGTCAGCGGCCCCGCCCGCTGACTGATGAGGGGAAACCTTGCCTCTGCTGCCCGTAAACGGATCGCTGTGGCAAACCTGCCCCTCATCCGGCCCTGCGGGGCAATCTTCCCCACAGGGAAAGGCTTTAAGGAGACGGGCAGCCTCATTTTTTTTCCACACCGCTTTACTTTAAGCCCAAATTATTGTAAAATGTTATACAAAGAGAATGGTTTACTATGCCTGCACGGCACAGCGGACCGCCAAAATAACTACAGGTGGTGTTTTTTATGGCAATTCAGTATAAACGTATTCTTCTGAAGGTCAGCGGCGAGGCTCTGTCCGGCCCCAAGGGCACGGGCTTTGATGAGGAGACCATCGCCTCCATCTGCGCGGGCATCAAGGCTGCGCACGACCTCGGTGCCCAGATCGGCATCGTCGTGGGCGGCGGCAACTTCTGGCGCGGACGCTCCAGCGGCAAAATGGACCGTATGGACGCTGACAAGATCGGTATGCTGGCCACCGTTATGAACGCGCTGGCTGTCAAGGACGCGCTGCGCCAGCAGGGTGTGGACGCCGTCGTCATGACCAGCTCCTTCATGCCGCAGGTCGCCGAGTGCTTCACGAGCGACAAGGCCATTGCCGCGCTGGAAAGCGGCAAGATCGTCGTGTTCGGCGGCGGCACCGGCAACCCGATCTTCTCCACCGACACGGCCTCCGCCCTGCGCGCGCTGGAGATCGGCGCGGACGCCATGTTCAAGGCCACGATGGTCGACGGCGTCTATGACAAGGACCCCCACAAGTACGCCGACGCCGTGCGCTACGACACGCTGACCTTCACCCGCGTGCTGGATGAGCGTCTGGCCGTCATGGATTCCACCGCCGCGACCCTCTGCCGCGACAACGGTCTGCCCATCCTCGTGTTCGATCTGGGCCAGCCCGCCAACATTGCCAAGGCTGTCAAGGGCGAAAGCGTCGGTACCCTGGTCAGGGAATAAGACGCAAAAGCACAAATTGAAAAATTCATATTTTCCCCCTATACTATCTTAAAATAAGGAGAATTTCATTATGAGCAGCACGACGAAACCCTTTGAAGAAAAAATGAATGCCAGTGTCAACCACCTCATCCATGAGCTGGCCTCCATCCGCGCAGGCCGCGCCAACCCCGCCATTCTGGACAAGGTCACGGTCGATTACTACGGCAGCCCCACGCCCATCCAGCAGATCGCGGCTGTCGCCGTCGCCGAGGCCCGTATCCTGACCATCTCCCCGTGGGACCGCTCGATGCTCAAGCCCATCTCCAAGGCCATCCAGACCAGCGACATCGGCATCAACCCCATTGATGACGGCCAGGTCATCCGTCTGGTGTTCCCGGCCCCCACCGAGGAGCGCCGCAAGCAGCTGACCAAGGATGTCAAGAAGCAGGGCGAGGACGCCAAGACTGCCGTGCGCAACATCCGCCGCGACGCCATGGACAAGTTCAAGGCCATGAAGAAGGCCGGCGAGCTCACCGAGGACGACCAGAAGAAGCTGGAGGAAGAGACCCAGAAGCTGACCGACAAATATGTCAAGCTGATCGACGACACCTGCGCCGACAAGAACAAGGAAATCATGGAGGTCTGATCTCTCCATGAACGATAGCCTGTGCGGGCATGTCATGCGACACGCCCGCATAGGCTGTTATTGCATCATTGAATAAAACGATTCCGCGAAAGGAAACCACCGTTTATGAAGACCCGCATCATCACCGCCGCTGTCGGCCTGGGCGTTTTGGCCGTTGTGCTGGCGTTTTTTGACACCTTCCTGTTTGACTTGGTATTAAGTGCTGTCTGCCTGATTGCCATCCATGAGGTTTTTTCCGCTATGGGCTTTGGCAAAAAGCAGTGGTATCTCTATGCCGCCGCTGTGCCGCTGACGCTGCTGGTCATGCTGAGCACATCGCAGATGGTGCGCGGCCTGCTGCTGCCCGCGGCCTTTTTGACGGTGCTGTTCTACAACGTCTGTCAGATCGCCCACGTCAAAACACTGGATTTCGGTAAGCTGACGGGGTTTATCTACTTCTCGGGCGTCATCACGTTCTGCTTCTACTCGCTCATCCACTTAAAGCGGATGCTGCCCTTCGCAGAATATCGCTATGACGCGATTTATTTCATCCTGCTGATCCTCTGCTTTGCCTGGGGCGGCGACACCGCGGCCTACTTTGCGGGCCGTGCGTTCGGCAGGCACAAGCTGGCTCCTATCGTCAGCCCCCACAAGACCGTGGAGGGCGCTGTGGGCGGCGTGCTGGGCAGCATGGCTGCGGGCTGTGTGCTGACGCTCGTCTACTCGCTGCTGTCGGCCAAATACAACGTCATCAGCATTCAGGTGCAGCCGAAGCATTATCTGGTGCTGCTGGGCATGGGTGCCGTGGCATCGGTGCTGGGCATTCTGGGTGACCTGTTTGCGTCGTCCGTCAAGCGCCAGGTCGGCATCAAGGATTACGGCACGATCTTCCCGGGGCACGGCGGCATTCTGGACCGCTTTGACAGCGTCATGTTCATCGCGCCCTTTGTTTCCATCGCGGTACGCTACTTCTTCTATCTGCTGTGAGGAATCGTAAAAATGAGTAAAGTCATCACACTTTTGGGCTCCACGGGTTCCATCGGCACCCAGAGCCTGGACGTCTGCCGTATGCACGGCTATGAGGTGTTCGGCCTGTCCGCCAATTCCAGCGTCGATAAGCTGCTGGCGCAGATCGCGGAGTTCCACCCGAAGTACGTCGCCGTCACCGACCCCGCCGCGTTTGACAAGCTCTCCGCCGCGCTGGCCGGGCAGGCCGACGCGCCGAAGCTGCTCAAGGGCGCGGAGGGGCTGCGTGCGCTGGCCTGTATGGACGGCGCGGGCACGGTGCTGAACGCCGTTGTCGGCATTGCGGGCCTCGACGCCTCGCTGGCTGCGATTGAGAGCGGCCACGATCTGGCGCTGGCCAACAAAGAAAGCCTTGTCACGGGCGGCCATCTTGTGACCGATGCTGTCAAAAAGCACGGCGTCCACCTGCTGCCCGTGGACAGCGAGCACAGCGCTATTTTCCAGTGCTTGCAGGATCAGCACAGCGCCAAAACGCTGGAGAAGATCCTGTTGACGGCCTCCGGCGGCCCGTTTTTCGGCATGACCACCGAGCAGCTGCGCACCAAGACGAAGGCCGACGCGCTCAAGCACCCGAACTGGAATATGGGCGCCAAAATCACGATTGATTCTGCGACCCTGATGAACAAGGGTCTGGAGCTGATCGAGGCCGCGTGGCTGTTCGGTCTGCCCGAGGATAAGATTCAGATCGTCGTCCAGCGTGAGAGCATCATCCACTCCGCCGTGCAGTTTGCGGATCATTCGATCATTGCGCAGCTCGGTGTGCCCGACATGCGCATTCCCATCCAGTATGCGCTGACCTGGCCCGAGCGCCTGCCCAGCCCCGTGCCGGAGCTGGACTTCACCGCGCTGACCAAGCTGAGCATTGCAACGGCGGACGACGAGACCTTCCGCTGCCTCAAAGCCTGCAAAAAGGCTATCCGCAAGGGCGGTCTGGCCCCCTGCGCCGCCAACGGTGCGAACGAGGCCGCCGTTGCGCACTTCCTGCGGGACGAGATCGGCTTCCTGGACATTGGCCGCCTGGTCGAGGGCATCGTCGACAGTGATTCCTTCGGCGGCGACTACACGCTTGCCGACGTCCACGAGTGTGACCGCATGGCCCGCGCTTATGTGGAGGCGCATATCTGATTGGAACTGCCCGGTAGGGGCCGCACATGTGCGGCCCTCAGCTTTCCGGCAGACTCCTGCCTGCCATACAGACGCGGGCCGGGCATGCCCGCTCCCTACAGATCTACGTCCAATACTTTACTTGTGAGGTGCCTATGACTGCATTGCTGACCGGGCTGGCATCGCTGCTCGTGTTTAGCAGCGTCATTCTGGTGCATGAGCTGGGCCACTTTATGGCGGCGCGCCATTGCGGTATCCATGTCGAGGAATTTTCCATCGGCTTTGGCCCGTGCCTGTGGTCCACGACCCGTGACGGAACGACCTATTCTGTCCGCCTGCTGCCGCTGGGCGGCTATAATCTGTTCAGCCCCCTGCCTGACGAGGAGGACGACGAGGTGGACGAGAGCGGGGAGAGCGCACCGCCGCCCGTCCCGAAGCCCCGCAAAACCGCGCTTTTTCCGCTGGTCGTCAGCGGCCAGAAATTTGAGGATGCCACCGCCTGGCAGCGCTTTTTTGTCACGCTCTGCGGTGCGCTGATGAACTTTATCCTCGGCGTCGCGGTGCTGTTGGTGCTCGTCCTTACCATGGGCAAGGTCGGCAGCACGACGATTGCGGATTTCAGCGAGAACGCCACAAGCTCCGCAGCCTTGCAGGAAGGCGACACGATTTTGCAGATTTGCAGCAACCCCTGCTGGACGCTCTACGACATAACCGATATGTTTTACACCGGTGAGGAGGAAACCTACAACGTGGTGGTCCTGCGCGGCAGCGAGGTCCTGGAACTGCAGGATGTGACCTTCACCCCGACGCGCGACGCGGACGGCAATGTGCTGTACGGCATGGATTTCCGCGTTGAGCCGATGAAAAAGGACCTGCGGCACGTCATTGTCATGACCTGCGATATGTATATTTACTACAGCAGGGCTATTCTGGGCAGCTTTTTTGACCTGCTCGCCGGCAAGGTGGGCGTGGAGGAACTGTCCGGCCCCCTCGGCACGGTGTCGGCGGTCAACCAGGCCGTGCACTACGGCTGGCGGGAGGTACTGTCCCTGCTGGCTCTGCTGACCATCAACGTCGGCATCTTTAACCTGCTGCCCATCCCGGCGCTGGACGGCTGCAAGCTGCTGTTCCTTGCGTGGGAGGGTCTGACCGGCCATCCTGTGCCGCCCCGCGTGCAGGGCGTGATCAACACGGCGGGTACGGTGGCGCTGGTGTGGCTGATGATTCTGGTCACGATGCACGATATTTCACGATTCTTATAAGGAGAACTACGATGCAGCGTCAATTAAAAAAAGAAGTAAAGATCGGCAGCATTAAAATCGGCGGCACGAACCCCATTGCCGTCCAGACGATGCTGAATGTGCCCGTCAAGGATATTGCGGGCAACGTGGCCCAGGCAGAGCGCGTCGCCAAGGCGGGCTGCCAGATCGTCCGCGTGACCGTGCCCACCCCGGCGGACGCCGCCGTCGTGGCTGCCATTAAAGAGAAGGTGGACATCCCCGTTGTGGCGGACATCCACTTTGACTACCGCGCCGCGCTTGCAGCGCTGGATGCCGGTGCGGACAAAATTCGCATCAACCCCGGCAACATCGGGGATGATGACCGTGTCAAGGCCGTGGCCGACGCCTGCAACGCCAGAAATGTGCCCATCCGCATCGGCGTCAACGGCGGCAGCCTCGAAAAGCACATCCTGGCCAAGTACGGCGCTCCCGTGCCCGAGGCCATGGTGGAGAGCGCCATGTACCATGTGCGGCTGCTGCAAAAATACGACTTTGATAATATCGTTATTTCGATCAAATCCAGCAACGTGCCCCGCATGATGGCGGCGTACCGTCTGCTGGCCGGCCAGACGGACTACCCCCTGCACGTCGGCGTGACCGAGGCCGGCGGCAACCGCATGGGCCTCATCAAGTCCGGTATGGGCATCGGCGGTCTGCTGATGGAGGGCATCGGCGACACGCTGCGCGTCAGTCTGACCGATGAACCCGAGAGCGAGGTCTACGCCGGGTATGACATCCTGCGCGCGGCGGGCTACGCCGTCGCCGGTCCTGAGATCATCAGCTGTCCGACCTGTGGCCGCACCCAGTACCCGATGATCGAGATCGCCAACGAGGTCGAGGCGCGTCTGCGGGACGAGGGCTTTAAGAAGCCGCTCAAGATCGCTATTATGGGCTGTGTTGTCAACGGCCCCGGTGAGGCATCCGACGCCGACATCGGCATTGCCGGCGGTAAGGACGAGGCCCTGCTTTTCATCCGCGGCGAGAAGATCCGTATGCTCAAGGGCGATATTGTCGGCCAGCTGCTGGAAGAAATTCATAAGATGTAACCAATAAAGCCTTCCCCCGCGGGGGAAGGTGGCCCCGCAGGGCCGGATGAGGGGCAAGCTGTCCTCGGCAATTCGTTTGCGGGTAATACCCGGAAACTTCGCCCTCATCAGTCCGCTTCGCGGACAGCTTCCCCCGAGGGGGAAGCCAACCCTCGTAGGGGCGGATGCTTGCATCCGCCCGCGGGGCGTCGAGGACGCAGCCCCCTACAACATGCTATCCACTTGTGAGGTAAAATTCCTTTGAAACCATTTGTCACCCAGGTCTGGCCGCAGTTTACGGCGGACCAGCAGTTCTGCGCGGCGTTCGGCAGTGTGCTTGTGGACCGCGTGGAGCTTTACCGCACAAAAAGACAGGTCGTCATCTGCCTGCGCAGTGCTGAACCTCTGGATCAGGCGCTGTGCGGGCGTCTTTGTGCGTCCCTTGCCGAGGTGTTCGCCGGGTATGAGCTGCAAGTCCGCAGCTACTTTGCCTACCCGAACATCACCCCCGAGGCCGTGCGCCTGATGATCGAGGAATTGAAAGAAAAGGGAATGCCGGTCAACGGCTTCCTCGATAAGTCCGAGCCCGTTACCTTTGGCGAGGACGGCATCACGGTCCACGTCAGCGCGGGCCGCCAGATCCTTGAGAGCGTCGAGCTGCCCCGCGTGCTGGCCGAGATGATCCAGGAGCGCACAGGAAGTCTGCCTGTCGTCCGCCTGGCCGATTCCGGTAAGGCGCGCACCGAGGAGGAGTTTGAGCAGTACCTGCAGGAGAAGGCCCCCGTTGTCAAGTTCGAGGCCAAGGAGACACCGCCCGACTTTACGATTGAAGGTCTCGCCCTCACGAACAAGCCGGTCAAGCTGTTCTACGGCAAGCAGTTCAAGCCCACCGACACCCGCCGCCTCAACGATCTGGGCGACGGAGGCAAGGTCACGGTCTGGGGCGACGTCTTTGCTACCGAGGTCAAGGGCAGCCGCCGCAAGATTTATTTTACCTCCATCACCGACTACTCCGGCTCCGTCAACCTCAAGGTCATGGGGGAAGAAGGCGCGGATATGTCCAAGTGGGAGGGCCTCAAGCCCGGAACGACCCTCATCGTCCGTGGCAACTATATGTACGACAAGTACGAGCATGACTTTGTCATCATGCCCTACGACGTTTTGCAGGTCGAGCGTGAGCAGCGCCAGGATACCGCGCCCGACGGCGAAAAGCGCGTCGAGCTGCACCTGCACACCAAGTCCAGCTCGATGGACGGCTTCAACGACCCCGGCAAGATCGTGCGTCTGGCTCACCGCATGGGCCACCGCGCCATTGCTATCACCGACCACGGCGTCTGCCAGGGCTACCCCGAAGCGATGCTGGCCACCGATGCCATCCACGAAACAGACCCGAACTTTAAACTGATTTACGGCTGTGAAGCCTACTTCGTCGATGACATGATCCCCGCAGTCTACGGCAGCGCCGAGATGCCGCTCTCCGGCTCGTTCGTCGTCTTTGACACCGAGACGACGGGTCTCGACTCCAACACCGAGCGCCTGACCGAGATCGGCGCAGTCTATGTTGAAAACGGCAAGATCAACGAGGAAAAGAAGTTCTGCACCTTCGTCAACCCCGGCAAGCCGATCCCGCAGAAGGTCGTTGACCTGACCGGCATCAACGATGCCATGGTCGCCGACGCCCCGACGCCCGAGGAGGCCATCCGCGCTTTTAAAGAATTTTGCGGGGACAACATCCTTGTGGCCCACAACGCCCACAGCTTTGATATGCTGTTCATCCGCAAGGCAGGGGAGAAGGCGGGCGTCAGCTGGGACGAGAACACCTATATCGACACACTGCCGATGGGGCAGGCGCTCTTTCCGGGTCTGCGCAACTACAAGCTGGACACCATCAACAAGCACCTCGAGATCCCGCCCTTCAACCATCACCGCGCCGTCGATGACGCCATGGCGCTGGCCCGCATCTATGAGGTCATGCTGACCGACCTCGAGGAAAAGGACATCCATACGGTGGAGTCTATCAACACCGGTCTCGGCGGCAACAAAGAGGTGCTGAAGAAGAAATACTACCACCTTATTATATTGGTGCAGAATCAGGTGGGCTTAAAGAACCTCTACCGCATTGTCAGCGCCGCCCACACGCAGTATTTCTTTAAGAAACCGCGCGTGCCGCGCAGCCTGCTGAACCAGTACCGCGAGGGCCTGCTGCTCTCCCCGGCCTGTGAAGCAGGTGAGCTTTACAGGGCAATCGTGGCCGGTCAGCCCTACGAACAGCTGCTCCGCATTGCCGCTTATTACGATTATCTCGAAGTGCAGCCGCTCGGCAACAATGAATTCATGGTGCGCAACGGGCAGGTGGACTCGATCGAGGCCATCAAAAACTTCAACCGCACCGTCATAAAGCTGGGCGAGGACCTGCATAAGCCGGTTGTCGCCACGGGCGACTCCCACTTTCAGGAGCCGGAGGACTGGATCTACCGCGCTGTTCTGCAGGCCGGCAACGGCTTCAAGGACGCGGACAACCAGGCCCCGCTCTACTTCCGCACCACGCCCGATATGCTGGAGGATTTCAGCTATCTGCCGCAGGAAAAGGCGTATGAAATTGTGGTGACGAACCCCAACAAGATCGCCGCGACCATCGACAACAACCTGCGCGCCATCCCCAAGGGCACCTACCCGCCCAGCATCCCGGGCGCGGAACAGGAGCTGCGCGACGACACGTGGAAGCACGCGGCGCGCGACTACGGCAGCCCGCTGCCCGACGTGCTGCAAAAGCGGCTGAAAAAGGAGCTGGACTCCATCTGCGGCCACGGTTACGCCGTTTTGTACGTCATTGCCGTGCGTCTGGTGGCCTACTCCAATGCGGGCGGCTATCAGGTCGGCAGCCGCGGCTCCGTCGGCTCATCCGCCGTAGCGCACTTCTCCGGCATTTCCGAGGTCAACTCGATGCCGCCGCACTATCTGTGCCCCAACTGCAAGCACAGCGAGTGGATCAACGACGGCGTACACTTTGACGGCTTCGACCTGCCCGACAAGACCTGCCCGGTCTGCGGCAAGCCGATGATCGTCGAGGGCCACGACATCCCGTTCGAGACCTTCCTCGGCTTCTACGGCGACAAGGAGCCTGATATTGACCTGAACTTCTCGGGCATGTATCAGTCCCACGTCCACCGCTACACCGAGGAGCTGTTCGGCAAGGAAAACGTGTTCAAGGCGGGCACGGTCTCCGGTCTGCAGGATAAGACCGCTTACGGCTACGTCAAAAAATACCTCGAGGAGCGCAGCAAGACCGTCAACCGCGCCGAGGAAAACCGCCTTGTCATGGGCTGCACCGGCGTCAAGCGCACGACGGGTCAGCACCCCGGCGGCATGGTCGTTGTGCCGGATACCTTCGACATTTACGACTTCTGCGCCATCCAGCACCCGGCGGACGACGTCAAGGGCGGTCTGCTGACGACCCACTTTGAATTTAAATACCTGCACGATACGCTGCTCAAGCTGGATGAGCTGGGCCATGATGTGCCGACCTTCTACAAGTTCTTTGAGGAATACTCCGGCATTCCGATTGATTCCGTCCCGATGAACGACGAGAAGGTCTACAGTCTGCTGACCAGCCCCGAGGCCCTCGGCGTGACGGAGGAGCAGATCGGCTCCAAGACCGGCACGTTCGGCATCCCAGAGATGGGCACGAACTTCGTGCGCCAGATGCTTCTGGACGCCCAGCCGAAGAATTTCTCCGAGCTGATCCAGATCTCCGGCCTGTCCCACGGCACCGACGTCTGGACCGGCAACGCCGACGAGCTGATCCGCTCGGGCACCTGCACGATTGCGGAGGTCATCGGCTGCCGTGACAGCATCATGCTGTATCTGCTGCGCAAGGGACTGGAGCCGAAGATGTCGTTCGACATCATGGAGGCCGTGCGTAAGGGCAAGGTCGCCAAGGGCGGCTTCAAGCCCGGGTGGGAGGAAGCCATGCGCGAGCACGATGTGCCCGACTGGTATATTGAATCCTGCCGCAAGATCAAGTATATGTTCCCCAAGGCCCATGCCGTGGCCTACCTGATGGCGGCCATCCGCCTGATGTGGTTCAAGGTCTACCACCCGGCCATCTTCTACGCGGTGTACTTCACGGTGCGCGGCGCGGATATTGACTACGAGGCCGCCGTGGGCGGCGTCCGTGTGGCGAAGCAGCACCTGCGCGACAACGAAAAGATCCCCAAGGACGAGCGCACCGCCAAGGACGATGACGCGCTGGTCAGCCTGCAGCTGGAAAACGAAATGCTGCAGCGCGGCTGCGAGTTTTTGCCCATCGAGCTGGGCAGGAGCTACGCCAGCAAGTACGTGGTTGAGGACGGCAAGGTGCGTCTGCCGTTCACGGCCATCCGCGGTCTGGGTGATGCCGCCGCCGCTGCGCTGGAACAGGCCACGATGCACGGGCAGGAGTATATCTCGGTGGAGGAATTGCAGCAGGCCAGCGGTGTGGCGCAGTCTGTTTTTGACAAGCTCCGCGCCGTCGGCGCTTTGGGTAATCTGCCCGAAACGAGCCAGGTGGATTTGTTCAGTATGATTTAAAGGTGAGGGACTCTGCCGCTTTGCCGTTGCCGTTGCCGCTAACTTGCCCCCTTGACAACCTACCTGATTTGCGCTATAATAGCAGTCACTGATGCGGGATTAGCTCATCCGGTAGAGTGACTGCTTCCCAAGCAGTAGGTGGCGAGTTCGAGACTCGTATCCCGCTCCAAGATACCCCGAGGCGTTTCGCTTCGGGGTATTTTTATTTGTGCAAAAAGAGGTGCCGACCATGCTTGACGCATTCCCAATCTATCACTGGTTCCACAACGGCAACCCGTATTCCGGGGCAGAGGGCGGTATGCGCTATGTCATCACCCCCATCAAGGTGCCCGACCCGAGCGACGAGAGCGGCAAGAAAAAGCGCGAGGCCCTCTGCGCCGAGGTCTGGCCCGGCCCGTGGAGCATCGAGCATACCGCCGAGGAAAAGATCGAGACGCAGCTGTTTGACGGCGACCAGGCGGGCTTGGATAAGGCCGTCGCCTGGCTGCATGAGCGTTACACCGCCGAGGCAGACCGCTGGGCGGACATCCCGTCGATCCTCGACTGTGAGCCGAACCGCTGACGATTGATGAACACCTGCTGCACACCGCGGCAGGTGCGCAGGGCCGTGCAGGTCAGCCCCGAGCTGGCAGCCCTGCTGCAAAAGCGCCGTCCCCGCGAAGATCAGGAATAAGGAGCCTATATGCCCAGACAGGTCCCGACGCCGCGCACGGTGGAGATCCCTTCCGCCGAGGCTGTCGCCAAGGAGCGCGAGCGTCTGCAATACAAAAAGAAATACAACCGCACGCTGCGCAGCACCATCTACGCGCTGCTGGTCGTGGCCGCCCTGGCTGTGCTGGTCGCCACGATTTTTCTGCCGGTGCTGGCGCATGAATTGAGCGAATAAGTACGAAGCCGCACCCCGCGCAGAGACCGGGGTGCGGCTTTTGCGTAAAAACGCGATTTGTACAAAAGCAGGTTGCACAAGACTGGCAAAGCGCGTACAATAGTGCTGAATGAGGCGATTTGTATGTGGTTATTGTACGCAGTCGGCTCTGCGCTGTTCGCGGGCCTGACATCCATTCTGGCAAAATGCGGCATTCGCAAAACGGATTCCACCGTGGCCACGGCCATCCGCACGATCATTGTGCTGATTTTTGCGTGGGTCATGGTGTTTGTGGTCGGCTCGCAGGGGACGATTGCCAGCATCCCGGCCAGAAGTCTGGTATTCCTGGGGCTGTCGGGTCTGGCTACGGGTGCCAGCTGGCTGTGCTATTTTTATGCCTTGCAGCGCGGGCCAATCGATAAGGTCGTGCCCATCGACAAGAGCAGCACGGTCATGACGATCTTGCTGGCTGCACTGCTGCTGGGCGAGAGTGTGACCTTGACCAGGGGCATCGGCGTTGTGCTGATCGCCGCCGGCACGTTCCTGATGATCGAGAAAAAGGGCGGCGTCCAGAAAGAGGAAAGCGGCTGGATGTTGGCGGCGTTCGGTTCGGCCATTTTTGCGGCGCTGACCTCGATCCTGGGCAAGGTCGGCATCACCGGGGTCGAGTCCAATCTCGGTACGGCGCTGCGCACCGGCGTGGTGCTCATCATGGCGTGGGTCATGGTGTTTGTGCAGGGCAAGCAGGGCCAGGTGAAGGCGGTGCCCAAAAATGAGCTTGGCTTCATCTGTCTGTCGGGTCTGGCGACGGGTGCCAGCTGGCTGTGCTATTACAAAGCGCTGCAGCTCGGCCCGGCCAGCCTCGTCGCGCCCATCGATAAGCTGAGCATTCTGGTCACGGTGCTGTTCTCCTACATCGTGTTCCATGAGCGCCTGAGCAGAAAGGCTCTGACAGGTCTGGCCGTGCTTGTCGCGGGCACACTCGTCATGCTGGTATAAAATTTATCATAACGGCAGCACCTTTTCCTGCAAAGGTGTTGCTTTTTTTGCTGTCTTTTGCCATAATAAATATATATGCAATAGGCAGGCTTATGCAGGAAAGGAGGCACAGCAGATGGCGAAAATCGCCGTGGTCGAGGACAACGACGCCATGCGGGCGCAGCTCTGCGGGTTCATCGCGCAGTATGCGCAGGAGAGCGGACACCAGCTGGACGTGACCGCCTTCTCGGACGGGGCACAGCTTGTGGAGCCGTACCGCCCCGGGTTTGACATCATCTTTCTGGATATTGAGATGCCAACGCTCGGCGGTATGCCGACGGCGGAGCGCATCCGCAGGCAGGACCCTGATGTGGTGCTCGTGTTCGTCACCAACATGGCACAGTATGCCATCCGCGGGTATGAGGTCGACGCGCTCGACTTTGTGCTCAAGCCCGTCAGCTACTACCAGTTCAGCACCAAGCTGGAGCGCGCCTTGCAACGCATCCAGCGCCGCCGCGGCGGGCAGGTGGCCTTACAGGTCAGCGGCGGGGTGCAGCTGCTGGATACCGACGACATCCTTTATCTGGAAACGCGGGACCGCCTTTTGCACTATCACACGGCCACGGATACCTGGTCGGTGCGCGGCAGTCTGCTGAAGGCCGAAAAGGATCTGGCTGCCTACCACTTTGCGCGCTGCAACCAGTGCTATCTGGTCAACCTGCGCCACGTCAGGGGCGTGCAGGATGATCTGGTGCAGGTGGGGGAGGAACGGCTGGAGATCAGCCGCCGCCAGCGCACGGCCTTTCTGGCCGCGCTGGCGGCCTATGTCGGGGGTGCGCTGTAGGTGGATACACTTCTGACATGGGTGGTTTGTGCTGTCGGCCTGTGCGGTGCGGAGCTGGCCTACTGGCTGCCGCTGAAAAAACGCAGGAATTTTACCATGCGCACCGCCCTGAATTTTATCGCGGCAGTGCCGCTTGCGCAGGTCATCATCTGGGCCAACAGCGGCCACGCCAATCCGACGATGCTGCTGGTGATTTACGGCGGTTATTTTATCTGGGCTGCGGTGTCAACCCATCTCTGCACGCTGCTGGATTGGTCGGCCAGCGCATATTGCAGCATTTGGATCGTCCTGACGACGGAGTCGGCCTATGAGCTGTGGCGCGTTCTGATCTGGACGGCGCAGGCGCTTGGAATGCGCCGTCTGCCGCTGCACAGCACGCCGATGCTGCTGGGGCAGCTGGGCTTTACCATTGCCTGCTGTGTGACGGTCCGGTATACCATGGCGCGCACGATGCCGGAGGACGGCATCTACCACATCGGCCCTCGCCAGTTGGGCAGTGCCGGACTTCTGGGCGCGATATTCGTCTTTCAGTTTTTTGCACTGCAAACCAGTCTGCGCGTCGGGCTGCAGCCATCGGCGGTAGTCGCACCGTCGATGCTGACCCAGTTTTACTGCGTGACGCTGCTCTATTTACAGACCGAGCTTTTCAAAAAAGCGGCCATGCAGAAGGAGATGGACGCACTGAACCTTCTGTATGACCGCCAGCGCAAGCAGTACCAGATCGCACGGCAGAACGTGCAGATCATCAACCGCAAGTGCCATGAGCTCAAGGTTCAAATCGCCGACCTGCGCCGCCTGCAGCCCGACGAGGCCACAACGCGGAGCCTTGACGAGGCCGAGCAGGCGGCCCGGATGTACGACGCCAACGCTGCCACCGGCAATGAGGTGCTGGACGTCGTCCTGACCGAAAAGAGCCTGCTGTGTGAGGCCCAGCGCATCCGCCTGAACTGCGTGGCCGATGGCACCTGCCTTGCGGCCATCGAGCCGGGTGACCTGTACGCGCTGTTCTCGAACCTGCTCGACCAGGCCATCGACGCTGCAGCCCAGCAGCAGAATGACCGCCGCATGATCGACCTGCTTGTATGCAGGCGGCAGGGCTTCGCGGTCATCAACGTCATCGGCCCGGCGCTGTCCGGCAGCCAGTCCGACCACGGACGCCGCCACAGCTATGAGCTGAAGGTTGCCCGCCGTGTCGTGCAGAAATACAGCGGCACCATGGCGACAGAGCCCCGCGGAGAGCTGTTCGCCGTCAAGATCGTGCTGCCGCTCACCAGGGGATGAAAGAAAAAATACCGCCTGTTTTTTGTGCAAGATGTACAAAGAACGGGCGGCCTTTTTTGTACCCCAAAAACCGAATATCCCGCCAGAAATACCACTTTTCGCAAACCTATTGCCAGAAATTTAACAGTTCTGTACAATACAGATACAGTAAAAAACAACACAGGAGGGCGCAATGCGAAGCACGACCAAGCTGATGAAGAACTGGCAGTTCACCGGCCCTGACGGTAAGACCGCTGCCGTGGACCTGCCGCACACCTGGAACAACATCGACGGCCAGGACGGCGGCAACGACTACTGGCGCGGCACCTGCATCTACAAGACGCGGTTTGCGGCGCCCGCTTTTGACAAGAATACCCAACAGGTCTGGCTGCAGTTTGAGGGCGTGAATGCCAGCGCCAAGGTCACGCTGAATGGGGTGGAGGTCGCCCGCCACGACGGCGGCTACTCCACCTTCCGTGCGGATGTCACGGCGCTGCTGGCCGACAGCAATGAGCTGATCGTGGAGGCGGACAACAGCAAAAATGACCGCGTCTACCCCCAGAAGGCGGACTTCACCTTCTACGGCGGCATCTACCGCGACGTCAGCCTGCTGGTCGTCAACCGGAACCACATCGCGCTGGGTTACCTCGGCGGCCCGGGCGTGCAGATCACGCCCGCTGTCAACGGCGCAAACGCTGACATCGAGGTCAAGACCTGGATGGAGGGCGACGGCGAGGTCGAGTTCTCGATTTACGACGCCGCCGGTGCCGAGGTGCTGACCGGCAAGGGCCGGGACACGACGGTCACGCTGGAACACCCGCACCTGTGGGACGGCATCCGCGACCCGTATCTCTACACCTGCGCGGTGCGTCTGGTGCTGAACGGCGAGGTACAGGACGAGGTACGCCAGCGCTTCGGCGTGCGCAGCTTCTCGGTTGACCCCAAGCGGGGCTTCTTCCTCAATGGCCGCCCGTATCCGCTGCACGGCGTCTCCCGCCATCAGGACCGCAAGGGTCTGGGCAATGCCATCACGCGCGAGATGCATGACGAGGATATGCAGCTCATCAAGGAGCTGGGCGCGAACACGATCCGTCTGGCACACTACCAGCATGACCAGTACTTCTACGACCTCTGCGATGAGGCCGGCATGGTCGTCTGGGCTGAGATCCCCTACATTTCCGAGCACATGCCCAACGGGCGTGAGAACACGATCAGCCAGATGAAGGAGCTGATCGTCCAGAACTACAACCACGCCTGCATCGTCTGTTGGGGCGTCTCGAACGAGATCACGATCTCGACGAAGGACAACCGCGACATGCGCGACAACCATCATGTGCTGAACGATCTCTGCCATGAGATGGACAAGACCCGCCTGACGACGCTGGCCTGCTACGCGATGTGCGGCCCCTTCAACCCGGTAGCGCATATCACGGATCTCGTCAGCTGGAACCTGTATCTGGGCTGGTACGTGCCGGGCCTCTTTTTAAACGACCTCTGGATGGACTTCTTCCACCTCTGCTACCCGAACCGCGCACTGGGCTTCAGCGAGTACGGCGCCGAGGGTATGCCGAACCTGCACAGCAGCCATCCCCGCCGCGGTGACCACACCGAGGAATACCAGGCCATCTACCACGAGTACATGCTCCGCTGCTTTGACCGCCACAAATGGCTGTGGGCGACCCACGTCTGGAACATGTACGACTTTGCCGCCGACGCCCGCGACCAGGGCGGCGAGCCGGGTATGAACCATAAGGGCCTAGTCACGTTTGACCGCAAGACCAAGAAGGACAGCTTCTACATCTATAAAGCGTGGTGGAGCGACGAGCCGTTCGTGCATATCTGCTCGAAGCGCTATGCGGACCGCACCGAGAATGAGATCGAGGTCAAGGTCTACTCCAACCAGAAGCAGGTAAGCCTTTATGTCAACGGCGAAAAGCTGGCCGAGCAGGAGGGCGAGCACATCTTCAAGTTCCGTGTCAAGCTGAACGGCGAGACGAAGGTCCAGGCCGTGGCAGGGGACAGCATCGACGATGCCGTTTTCCGCAAGGTCGATGCCCCGAACCCGGACTACAAGCTGACTAAGAAAAACTCCACCAGCGCAAACTGGGTGTGAGCTCCTAAGCCTTCCCCCGAGGGGGAAAGCCTTTTGCCACGAAACACGCCGCACCGTGCGGCTGTTTTATATAAAACAAGGAGAAAAAGGTAATGGATGATCTGAAAATGCAAAAGCAGACCTTGAAAAAGGCCTACAAAAAGACCAAGCGTAAGCACATTACGCCGTGGAAGATTCTGGCAATCATCTGCGCCGTGGTGACGATCGTTTCGATCCCGCTTAGCATCCTTCTGCAAAAGTTCGACAACACCATGGCGGCCCGTTTCGGCGGCAGCTTCTGGAAGCTGCAGAACGAGGACACTAACGCCCAGTATTACACCAGCGACTTCAACTCCGCCGAGGAGATGGTCAACTACGGTCTGGCTTTGACCCAGCAGGTCGAGGCCGAGGGCGCTGCCCTGCTGATGAACAACAACAATGCGCTGCCTCTGGCTGCCGACGCTAAGGTCAGCACCTTCTCCAGCAGCAGCGTCAACCTCGTGTACGGCGGCACCGGCTCCGGCAATATTGATGCCTCCACCGCCGACACCCTGCGCACCGCCCTCGAAAAGGTCGGTGTCACCGTCAACCCCACCCTGTGGGACTTCTACACCGTCGGCGCCGGCAAGGACTACGCCCGCTCCAAGAGCGGCACCGTCGCCACCTCCAGTGAGGTCACCGCCGAGGTGCCTTGGGATGTCTACACCGACGAGGTCAAGGACAGCGTTGCCCAGTACGGCGATGCCGCTATCGTGACCCTGTCCCGCGTCGGCGGCGAGGGTGCTGACCTTTCCTACGGCGAGGTTAACTATCTGGCGCTCGACGAGAACGAGAAGGCTATGCTGCAGAACGTTGCCGAGATGAAGAAAAACGGCACCGTCAAAAAGACCATCTTGCTGATCAACTCCGCCAACGCCCTGCAGGTCGATTTCCTCAAGAACAACGAGTACGACATCGACGCCGCACTGTGGATCGGTGACGTGGGCATCTCCGGCATCAATGCCGTGGCCGAGATCCTGACCGGCAAGGTCAACCCCTCCGGCAGCCTGGTCGATACCTACTGCTACGACAACTTCAGCGCCCCCGCCATGTGGAACTTCACCCCCACCACCTACGAAGGCTATGTCGAGGGCGGCGATGTGTCCGCCAAGGCTAAGTCCTACATGATCTACCAGGAAGGCATCTATGTGGGCTACAAGTACTACGAGACCCGCTACGAGGACTTCGTCACCGGCAACGGCAACGCAGGCGACTACGCCTACGGCGACATCGTGGCTTACCCCTTCGGCTACGGCATGAGCTACACCGACTTCGACATCAGCGACATGAACGTCAGCTACAATGCCGCCGATGACACCTACACCGTCACCGTCAAGGTCACCAACACCGGCGACATGGCCGGCAAAAAGACCGTGCAGGTCTATGTCCAGAGCCCCTACACCGACTACGACAAGGAAAACGGTGTTGAGAAGTCTGCCGTTTCTCTGGTCGGCTTCGGCAAGACCGACATGATCGAGCCGGGCGCTTCCGAGACGCTGTCCATGACCGTCAACAAGCGCGACATTGCTTCCTACGATACCTACGGCGCAGGCACCTATATCCTGGATGCCGGTGACTACTACTTCACCGCTGCCACCGATGCCCACAACGCTGTCAACAACATTCTGGCTGCCAAGGGCTACACCGTGGAGTCCACCAACGGCAAGATGACCGCCGACGGCAACGCCGACCTGACCTACACCTGGACCGAGGACGCCCTCGACACCACCACCTATGCCACCAGCGAAAACGGCACCGCCATCACCAACCAGCTGTCCAGCGCCGACCCCAACCTGTACGAGGGCATTGATGAGACTGTCACCTGGCTGAGCCGCTCTGACTGGAACGGCACCCTGCCCACCGAAACCGTCAAGCTGGCCCTGACCGAGCTGCTCAAGAAGGACCTGAAGGACATCCGCTACGATCCTGCCGACTACGAGAGCGTTGATATGCCCACCCTGGGCGCCAAGAACGGCGTTAAGCTGTACGACATGATCGGTCTGGACTACAACGATCCCAAGTGGGACGAGCTGCTGGATCAGATGACCTTCGACGAGATGAACTCCCTGATCGGCGACGCCTTCCACTGGACCATGCCCGTCAAGAGCGTGGAAGCCCCCGGCACCCGTGACGAGAACGGCCCCCAGGGTCTGACCGCCAGCCTGCTGGGCAACGACAAGAGCCAGCTGACCGCCACCGCCTTCACCTCTGAGGACGTTATGGCTGCCACCTTCAACACCGAGATCATGACCGAGATCGGCAAGGTCATCGGCAACAACTGCCTGGAAGCCGACATCGCCTGCCTGTACGGCCCCGGCAACAACATTCACCGCACCCCCTACGGCGGCCGTAACTTCGAGTACTACTCCGAGGACGGCTTCCTCTCCGGCATGATGTCCGCTTACGAAGTCAAGGCAATTCAGGACAAGGGCGTCCACGTTGTTATGAAGCACTTTGCCCTGAACGACTGCGAGCAGGACCGTATCGGTCTGGGCGTCTGGCTGAACGAGCAGGCTGCCCGTGAAGTCTACCTGAAAGCCTTCCAGGCTCCTGTTGAGGTCGGCAACGCCAACGGCGTTATGATCGCCTACACCCGCTGGGGCGCTGTCTGGTCCGGCGGCAACTACGGCCTGGTCACCGGCATCCTGCGCAACGAGTGGGGCTGCGAGGGTATGGTCATCACCGATAACGTGCTGACCCAGTATGTCAACGGTCCCGACGGCGTTCTGGCCGGTGTGTCCATCTACGACGCCATGATGTCCTTCGTCACCGACACCCTGCCCAAGTACAAGAACGACCCCGTCATCGTCACCGCCATGCGCGAGGCCTGCCACCACAACCTGTATGCCATCGCCAACTCCTGCGGCATGAACGGCGTGGGTGCCGACACCACCATCAAGGTCACCCGCCCGACGGTTGTCACCATGAGCATCATCATTGCCTGTGCCTTCACCTTCTTCTGCCTGCTGGGCATCGTGATGTGGATCATTGGCGGCATCAAATTCCGCAAGACCGAAGAATACAAGGCCTACAAGGATTTCAAAAAATCCCTGAAAGCCTCTAAGAAAGCCTGATTTCTACAGAATTTCCGCAAGCTCCCCGCCGGCCCCGGCGGGGACTTTTGAGTAAGATTTCTTTTTCCACAACAAGGAGCAGCCCATGAGCGAAAATGCAAAAGCGTCCAGCGTCAATCGCGCCAAACTTTACCAGCTGGTACTGTTTCCGCTGAACAACGGTGCCACGAATGTTTATTACGTCCTTGTGCTTTCCTACATTGCCACCTTCGGCAGCAATGTACTGGCGCTGGGCACTCTGTTTGCCTCGGTCATGGTCACGGCCATGCGCCTGTGCGACGCCATCACCGACCCGATCATCGGTGCGCTGATGGACCGCACGAACGGTAAGTTCGGCAAATTCCGCCCGTTCATGGCCATCGGCAACCTTATCATGGCCGTCAGCATTCTGGTGCTGTACGGCATCACCCCGATGATCCCCGATACGATGATGTGGGCACGCTATGCCGCGTTTGTGGGCCTGTACTTTGTCTGGGTCATCGGCTACACCTTCCAGACCAGCTGCACCCGTTCTGGTCAGACGGTTCTGACCAACGACCCCAAGCAGCGCCCTCTGTTCACGATCTTCAACACCGTCGGCAGCCTGCTGGGCATGGGCGTTATGCAGTTCCTGGCTCCCATCCTTGCCAAAAACTATGAGGGCGGCTATTCCTCCGCGGGCTTCTTCCGCACGCTGGCCCCCGTGGGCATTGTGATGTCCATTGCGCTGACCATCCTGGCCATCATCGGCATCTGGGAGAAGGATCAGCCCAAGTACTTCGGCATCGGCGGCGAAAAGACCGAGAAGGTCAAGGTCAGCGAGTATCTGCAGATCATCCGGGAAAACAAACCCATGCAGCGTCTGATGATCGCGGGCGCTGGCACGAAGCTGGCGCTCTCCATCGCCAACAACACCACGGTTCTGTGCATGCTCTACGGCTGCATGATGGGTGCTTACGATGGGCTGTACCTGCCCATGATGGTGCTGGGCTACGCCTGCAGTGTGCCGTTCTTCATTCTCTCTGTGCGTACCAGCCAGAAGAAGGGTCAGAAGGCCAGCCTGACGAAGTATGTCAGCGTGGCGCTGGCCTGCTATGTCGGCGTGCTGGTCCTGCTGCTGCTGTGGGGGCACGGTGATGCATTCCATCTGAGCCTGCTGGGCGAGAATGGTCTGTCCATCAACCTGTACACGATTCTGTTCATCCTGTTTTTCGGCATCGGCTACGGCGCATACTACGCTACTGCCGACATGCCCATTCCGATGGTTGCCGACTGCTCCGACTACGAGACCTACCGCTCCGGTAAGTATATTCCGGGCATCATGGGTACGCTGTTCAGCCTGGTGGATAAGCTCGTTTCCAGCCTGTCCGCCACCGTCGTCGGCATTGCCGTGACCTTTATCGGTCTGAACAACCTGCCCACCCAGTATGACCCGTACACTCCGGGCATGAATGTGGTCGTTATCGTCCTGTTCTGCGCCATCCCGATGGTCGCCTGGGCGGCCACTCTCATCGCCATGAAGGGCTACAGCCTGACCGGCGAGAAGATGAAGGAGATCCAGGCCGTCAACGCCTGCCGCCGCGACGCGGTTGCGAACGGCATGAAACTGGAAGATGCCATGGAAAAGTGGCAGACTGTCGACCAGCTGCCCGCGGAGTACCGCGCCTAAGCTTTAACCCTGCGATTCTCTTTGTCCTTCCATAAACGCAAAGCCCCCGGCATCGTGAGGATGCCGGGGGCTTTGTTTAGTCTGCGTGGCAGGGAAAAAGAGAACCCCATGGCGGGATACGCCATGGGGTTCTCTTTTGGTGCGGAAGATGGGACTTGAACCCACACGTCATAGACACACGCACCTCAAACGTGCCTGTCTGCCGATTCCAGCACTTCCGCTTGTTGCATTGACTACAAGAGATATTCTAGCACAAACACCCCGGAAAAGTCAAGGCTTTTGCCGAAAAAAGATTTTGCAAAATCCCTGCCTTGTAAAGACTTGTTGGGAATGGTAGAATAAAGGCAGCAAAAAAAGGGGAGAACTGCCATGCAAAATTTAATTTTCAGCCTGAACGCGACCCTGCCGGTGTTCCTTGTCATGGTGGTGGGGTACGCGCTGGGGCAGCTCGGCTTTCTGCCGCCCGCGTTCTGCAAGGCGTCGGACAGGCTGACCTTTAAGGTGACTTTGCCGCTCATGCTGTTTCTGGACATGGGCAGCGTGGACATCCTGCACGACTTCCGGCCCAAGTTTGTGCTGTTCTGCTTTGCCGCCACCCTCGTCGGCATCCTGACCGTCTGGGCGGGGGCTAAACGTTTTTTGAAGGACAAGACGCTGGTGGGCGAGTTCGTGCAGGCGGGCTACCGCAGCAGCGCTGCCGTGCTGGGCGTGGCGTTCATCCAGAACATTTACGGCAGCGCCGGCATGGCCCCGCTCATGATTTTGGGCAGTGTACCGCTTTTCAACATCTTTGCGGTGCTGATCTTGATGTTGGAATCGCCCGAGCAGCGCGGCGTGCCTGACGCGAAGCAGCTCTTGCGCGGCGTGGCCACAAACCCGATCCTGCTGGGCATTGTGTTCGGCACGGTCTATGCGCTGCTGCCGTTCACGCTGCCGCAGATCGCGACCAAAACCATCAGCAGCATTGCGTCGCTGACCACGCCGCTGTCGCTGCTGTCCATCGGCGCGTCGTTTGAAGGGACAAAGGCCATCAAAAAACTCGGCCCCACGCTGGCGGCAGCGTTCATCAAGACCGTGGGCCTTGCGGCGGTGTTCCTGCCCTGCGCGGTAGCGCTGGGCTTTCGGAATGAGGAACTCGTCGCACTGCTTATCATGCTGGGCAGTCCCACGACGCCGAGCGCTTATGTCATGAGCAGGAACATGGGCCATGAGGGCGTGCTGACCTCGAGCTGCATTGCCCTGACGACCCTTCTCTCCGCCCTGACGCTGACAGGCTGGATCTTTGTTCTGCGGAGCGGGGGATACTTATAACGGAAAAAGGCTTCCCCATCGGGGAAAGCGGACTGATGAGGGCCGCGTTGCCGGCAATATCCCGTTTACGGGAAACAGCGCAAGCTTCGCCCTCATCCGACCTCGCTTCGCTCGGCCACCTTCCCCCGATGGGGAAGGCTTTTTGTTTTTTATTGCTTCTCCTCCGGCTCGGCTACGGGCACGCCGCGGTGCTCCACGGGCGTCGAAAAGACGATCTGCGTCCGGGTGCGGCCAAACTGCTGCAGGTGGTTGATGAACTGATCCAGCTCCTGCGTCGTACCGAACAGCACCTCTATCAGCATACTGTAATCGCCGGTGACGCAGTTGCATTCCACCACATGGGGGCAGCTCTGGATATAGGGGTAAAACTCCGGCTTGCGCTGGGGGTCCATGTCCAGATTGATGAACGCCTTGACCATGTAGCCCAGCTTCGGCGCGTCGACCTGTGCCTGGTAGCCGGTGATGGTGCCGGAGCTTTCCAGCCGGGCCATGCGGGCCGACACGGCGGGGCTGGACAAAAACACATGGTCGGCAATTTCCTTTAACGGTGCGCGGGCGTTGTTTTGCAGAAGGTCGATGATTTTACGGTCAATATGATCCATGGTAACACCTCATTTTAGGCAAAAAGCTCCCGTTCGTGTGCGCCATTGCACCTGAACGAGAGCTTAGTCAGCTTTACTATGCAAAGAATTTTACCATACGGAAAGCAAAAAGTAAAGCGATTTGCAAAATAAATTAAGTCGACAACTCGGCAGCAGCCTGTCTGCCTTGTGTCTCACATATCCGGGAACACATTCCGCGCACTGATAAGTGCATTGTTATAGTACATCTCAAAATGGCAGTGGGGACCCGTGGCGGCGCCGGTGGCCCCTACATAGCCGATCAGCTGCCCCTTTTCCACGGTCTGCCCGGCCTGCACGACAAAGGACGACATGTGGGCGTACAGCGTTTTGTACCCATTGCCGTGGTCGATCTCCACATAGTAGCCCCAGCTCATGGTGGGGTGGTTGTGCCACTGGGCGGCAATGACCGTGCCCGCGTCGGCGGCATAGATCGGCGTGCCGTAGGGGGCCGTGATGTCCACGCCGCGGTGTCCATAGGGCAGACTGGCCCACCGGCTGATGCCCGAATACCCCGGCACCGGCCAGAGAAAGCTGCCTGTGCCCAGCCTGCCGATCATACCGCTTTTCAGCCGTGTGCCGCGGTGGATGACCTCCGGCACGGAGGCCTGCACAAGCTGCACATCCACTACGCGGGTGCTGACGACCTCGCCCGCCACGGTTGTGATCTCGCTGGTGACAAGCTCGCTGCCGTTCTGTCCGGCCTGTACGGTCTCGGTTTTGCCAAAATCCAGCCCCGCGTCCTCGATGGTCTGGGTCTCAAACGGCAGCTCCCGGGTCACGGTCTCGTACCGCACGGCCTTGACCTGCAAAAGGTCGTCCGCCCGCAGTGCGGCGGTCAGGTCGCGGTACGGTGTGATGGCCGCGGCAGGGTAGATGCCGTCCACCAGCCGCAGGGCGTGGACAAAGTCGGTCTGCACACCGTCGGTCTGCCACGGCGCACGCACAGCGTACAAAAACTGCCGCAGGTGGTCGCCCTCGTCTGTGACGAACCGCAGCGCACCGTCCAGATAGACGGCGGTGCCCTCGGTGATCTCGCCGCCTGCGGCGCGCAGGATGGCATCTGCGGTCTCGCGCTCGGTCATGGGGCGGGTGTCGGCGTCGGCCATGACAAGGGTGTACGCGGGTTGGACGTTCCAGCCGGCCACGCCGGTCAGGCGGGCCTGTACGTCGGCGCGGGCTGCGTCGAACGCCTGCTCGTCTGTGACATAGCCCACGACCTGCCCGCCGACCTCGACCCGCAGCACAAAGGGCCGCGCCAGCGCGGTGCGCACGAACCATGCCAGCACCCCGGCGGCCAGCAGCGGCACGGCGTACCCCGCCAGCTGCCGCGGATGGGTGAGCGCTGCTTTAAAGCTGTCCGCCGCCCGCACTGCGGGCCGCAGCACCACAGCCAGCAGCGTAAGCAACGCCCGCGCCGCGCCGTGTGCCAGCGCCGCCAGCCCGCGTCCAACGCGCACCGCGGTGTATTCCACATGGAAGCCTGTGTAGTATAGAAAATCTCCGAAGGTCAAAGCAATACACGTTCCTTTTAGCTTTCCCGTAGGGGCCGGGCATGCCCGGCCCTGCACCTTCCCGTAAGCGCCCGTCAGCGGGACACCTGCGGGCCGGGCATGCCCGGCCCCTACGCGGCATTTAATGCGTCGGCACAAACCCAAGCGGGTCTGCTCTGCTGCCGTCCACGCGCAGCTCCAGGTGCAGATGATACCCGCCGCCCGCGCCGTAGACATTGCCGGTGTTGCCCACATACCCGAGCAGGTCGCCCTTCTGCACGGCGGCCCCCTGCGCCACGGCGATGCTGCTCATGTGGGCGTACAGGCTGTCGTACCGGTGGCCGTCGTCCGCGGTGCCGTGGCTGACCTGCACGCAGTTTCCGTAGCTGTTCATCGTCCGCGCGGCGCTGACGACACCGTCCGCAATCGCATAGATGGGCGTGCCGCCCGGCGCGGCAAAATCGGTGCCGTGGTGGGGGATGCCCCAGGGGTCCGGTTCGGCAAACTGCGTCGTGATGCGCCCGTAGCTGTCCAGCGGGCAGCGGAAGTCAAGGCTCGTCAGGTGCAGGTCCGCCGTTGTGTAACGTCGGCTCTGCTCCCGCACATAGGCGTCCAGTGCGGCGGTGGCGTCCTCATACGCCTTTTTCGCGGCGTCGGTCACGGCGGCCTGTGCCTGGGCCGCGGCCTGCTGGGCGGTCAGCGTGCTGTTCGCGTCGAGCAGTGCGGACTCCAGCGCGGTCTGCGTGTCGGCCAGCGCTGCCTGCTGCTGTTCGAGTGCCGCCTTGGCATCGGCGGCCTGCCGGGCAGCCTCGTCCGCCGCGGCGCGGGCCTGCTCCAGTGCGGCGGCCTCGGCGTCCAGCTCGGCCAGAACCGTGCTGTTCCGCGCACTCATCTGCTGCAAAACCGCGTCGAACGTCAGCAGCTGGTACAGGCTTTTGGCCTGCGCCAGCAGCCAGACGGCTCCGCCGCCGTCCAGCCGCTGCATCGCGCGCAGCTGCTCACGGCAGACGGCCAGCCGCGCGTCGTACTCGGCCTGCTTGGCGTCCAGTGCGGCGCGGGCGGCGTCCGCCGCGGCCTGCCGCTCGTCCAAAACGGTCTGTGCATTTTGCACGGCGGCGGTCACGGCGGTAATTTGCCCGGCCAGCTCGGCGGCCTGCCCGGTCAGGGCGGCAACCTCGCTCTCGGTCTGCGTCTGTTCGTTTTGCAATTCTTCCAGGGCCGACTGTGCGGCTTCGTACTCCTGCCGCGTCTCGGTCTGCTTTTGCGTTAATTCGCTCTTTTTATCATCCGCGTAAGCGGTCAGGCCCGAAAAAAGGGTACAAAAAAGCAGCCCCGCCGCCAGAGCAGCGGCGGGGAAGTGCCTGTATTTCATCTTGTTACTCCGCTAATAGGGCAGTCCCGGTCAGGTCTGCAGGCGCGCCGTCCTGCCGTGCCTCAAAGTGCAGGTGCGGCCCGGTGGAATTGCCGGTGCTGCCCACATATCCCAAGACCTGGCCCTGAACCACGGACTGCCCGGCAGAGACGAGCAGCGACTTCATGTGCTGATACTCCGTTTCCAGCCCGCCGCCGTGGTCAAGGACGACATAGTTGCCCTTTTCAACATCGTAGTCGGCGGCGGTCACGATACCACCGGCAACGGCGTAAACCTCCGCGCCCTCCTCAGCGGCAAAGTCAATGCCGGGGTGGCCGTTTTCGGGGTCATAGCAGCTGACCTGCGGCGGGGGCGCGACCGGCAGGGTAAAGAGCTCCACGCCGGAAAGGGCTGCGGCTCCATCGGCGGCAGTTACCTGGTCGGAACTCGCATTGCGCACAGCTTCGGCCAGGATTTCATCTGCCTTTTCCTGCGTCAGTTCGGCGGCGTCGCTGCCCCGGTAGGCGGTAAAATACCGCGGTTCGACCAACGTGCCGTTGACATGCATCTCAAAATGGCAGGCGTTGCCGGTGGTGTGCCCGGTGGAACCCACGTACCCGATGACCTGACCGGCGGTCACGGTCTGCCCGGGCACAACGGCGCAGGACTTCATGTGGGCGTACAGCGTGCCCCAGCGCAGACCGTCGGCGTCGGTACCGTGGTCGATCTCCACAAAATTGCCCCAGCTGTAATGCTCCTGCGCGGCCAGCACAACACCGTCCGCGGCGGCGTAAATCTCGGTGCCCTCGGCAGCGCACAGGTCGTCGCCCCGGTGGCTGTTCTCGGTGGCAAAGCGGGAAATATATTTGTACTTGACCGGGCAGACAAAGCGCGGGCTGTTGGCGGCGTCACTTAACGTCGGCAGCGTCGCGGCGGGCATGGCTGCGGGCGTCTCCGTGGGCGCAGGTGTCGGTGTCGGCTCTGCAGTCTCGGCAGTAGCGGCGGGCGGCTCCGGCGCGGCGTGGGCTGCCTCCACCTGCGGGCGCACCATGCAGGCCGTCACGCTGACGCCCACGGCCACGGCGCAGAGCGCCAGCGCCCCCGCGCCCAGACGGCGGTAGTGCAGCAGGTGCACAATGCGCTCCTTCACGCTGCCCTGCCCGAAGGCAAGACTTCCGGGTGTTTGGATGGGGCGTCCCTGCATGGCAAAATGCAGCAGGCTCTCACAGTAGGTGCTGCGCTCGGCCAGCGTGCAGCCCTGCACGGCTGCCTCGTCGCAGGCGGCCTCCATGTCATGCTCAAAGGCGCGCAAGGCCAGCCACGCCAGCGGATTGAACCAGTGCAGGCAGACGACGGCATAAAACAGTGGCTTCACCAGCGGGTCGCGGCGGCGGATGTGGGTCCGCTCATGCAGCAGAACAGCCTGCCGCGCCGGGCCTTGAAGGCTGTCCGGCAGGTAGATGCGCGGGCGCACAAAGCCCAGTGTGAACGGCGTGGGCACGCACGCCCCGCCGTAGCAGCCGTCGGGCGTTTTGCAGGCCAGCGCCACACAGCGCTTTAATTTCAGGTAGCCGACGGCCCCGCGAACAGCCAGCACCAGTACACCGACCAGCCAGACCGCCGCCAGCGCGTGCCACGGCGTCAGCCGGGCGTACCAAGGCAGCGGGGCCGCAGCTGCGGCTGCGGCGGGGGCAGGGGGCAGCAGCGGCAGCTCGCCCAGCTCCTGCACGGTGTCGGCGGCAGCAGCCAGCGGGGCGCTCTCCGGGCGGGGCAGCTTCAGCGGGATGCCCCACGGCAGCACAAACCGCAGCCCTACGGCCAGCCACAGCCAGCACAGGAGCCGACTGGGCGCATGGGCGCGGCGCAGGGCCCTGCAGACCAGCCATGCGGCCAGCGCGGCCACACCGCCGCGGGCGCTCAACAGCAAAAAGGCAAGAACGGTACTGCGCATGGCTATTCCTCCTTATAGCGGACGGCGTCGAGCAGTGCGCGGATCTCGGCGGCCTCGGCGTCGCTGATGGGCTTTGAGTTCAAAAACGCGGCCACGAACCGCGGCAGACTGCCGTCAAAGGTCTTGTCCACCACTGCGGCGCTCTCGGCCTGCTGGACGTCCTCCTTTTTAATAAGGCTCGTCACGCGGCCATCGGCGTTTTGCAGCACGCCGCGCTCACAGAGCTTTTTTAAAACGGTGTAGGTCGTGCTTTTTTTCCAGCCCAGCCCCTCGGCGGCCAGCGCGACCAACTGCCCGCTGGGCAGCGGCTCGTTGTCCCACACAAGGCAGGCAAAGCGGTATTCGCCGTCAGCAAGGCGAAGCGGTTCATGGTTCAGCATAGGGAAAACCCCTTTCGGTTTATTGTAATAGACCTATCTCTGCCTATAGTCTACTACGATAGACCAAAAATGTCAATAAAAAATCCCCGCCGGTGGTGCACGGTGGGGGCATCAAATCCGGAAATGGAATAAAAATTTATGCATTATTCGATGCTTTTGAAATTTTTATCCCTTATCCGTAATTTCTGAGTTCGCCCGCTGGGAAATTTCCATTATAATATAGGCAGTAAATTGAAAAGGAGTACCCAGCGATGCGAGCAATAAACCTGAAAACGAATCATCTTACCGCGCCCCTTGGCATGGATGCCGGGCCGCTGTTCTTGTCTTGGCAGTGCGTTGACGGCGTGCGCCAGACTGCCTATGAAATTGAACTGACCGCGAACGGCGAGACTGTTTGGCACAGCGGCAAGGTGCAGAGCGCCGCCGTGCACGCCGATGCCTCGACTGTGGGCGGCTCCCGCGTGCGTGGGTGCTGGCGCGTGCGCCTGTGGGACGAAAACGACACCCCCGGCGCGTGGAGTGAGGCGCACTTTGAAACGGGCTTGGCGCAAAGCGACTGGCAGGGTGAATGGGTAGACCCCGAAACAGAAGAAATCGACATCCCCGGGGATGATGCCATCAACGCCTTTGCCCGCCCCAACTGGGAGCGCAAGCAGGCGGAAAAAGAAGCCGCAGGCAAGGGCGCAGCCGAGCCGTACAAGCCCCATCGTCCGGCATCGTACCTGCGCAAAACCTTTACTGCAGCCAAGGGCGAAGCGCGGCTGTACATTACCGCCAAGGGGCTGTATGCGGTATGGCTGAACGGTGTGCGTGTCGGGGATATGGTTTTAGCCCCCGGCAGCTTTACCGGCAACAAGCACCTTGCAGCGCAAACATACGATGTAACGCAATATTTGCGTGACGGTGAAAACGAGCTGCTGGTTGCCCTTGGTGACGGCTGGCACCGCAGCACAGGCGGCGTTGACGGTGACCGCGACTTGTTCGGTGATACGCTGGGCGTGCTGTTTCAGCTGGAAGTGGACGGCCAAGCCGTCTGCGTTTCTGACGGCACGATGCAGGCAACGCAGTGCGGGCCGATCCGCCAAAACGATATGCAGCAGGGCGAGGTCTATGACGCACGGTTCGAAGGCAGCTTGACCGGCTGGCACGGCGTGCGCGCCTACCGCGACGACCTGCCCATCACCGGTATGAATACCGTGCCGATTCTGGAACACGAAGCCTTCCCCGGCAAGCTGCTGCAAACGCCCAACGGCGAGACCGTGCTGGACTTTGGGCAGAATATCGCCGGCTATGTGGAGATGGCGCTGACCGCCCGCGCCGGGCAAAAGGTCAAGCTGACCTGCGGCGAAGCGCTGGACGAAAACGGCAACTTTACCCAGGAAAACTTCCAGGATCGTGCCCGCCACAAGGAGGGCGGCACCGCCCAGATGCTGGAGCTTGTCTGCAAAGAGGGGAAAAACCACTTCAAGCCCCACTTCACCATCATGGGCTTCCGCTACGCCAAGGTCGAAACCGACGCCGACTTGACCGATGCTGTGTTTACTGCCCGCGCCGTCTACTCCGATATGGCGGTGACAGGTACATTTACCTGCGGAAACGATGCTGTCAATCAGCTTGTCAGGAACAGCATCTGGAGCCAGAAGGGCAACTTCTGCGATATTCCCACCGACTGCCCGACCCGCGAACGCGCAGGCTGGACAGGGGATATGGGCGTGTTTATTGAAACCGGCCTGACTCTGATGGACTGCTACCCCGTGGCGGAAAAATGGTTGGCGGAGTGCCGCCTGAACCAGTACCCGGACGGGCGCATGGCGAACATTGCCCCGCCGAACGCCCGCCCCGGCTATATGACCCCGATGCTCTGCATGTCGGCAGGGTGGGGCGATGCGGCGATTCTGGTGCCGTATGCCCTGTACAAACGCACGGGTGACCGCAAAATTCTGGCGGACAACTATGAGATGATGCAGCGCTGGTACGGCTTTTTGCTGGGGCGCGCGCAGCAGACAACCGATGAGCAGCAGGGCGGTGATTACGCCAAGTTCACCGTTTTAAACGGCATGGACTACGGCGAATGGTGCGAGCCGGGCATCACCCCCATGCAGGCGATGATGAACCCGCGCAAGAGCGTTGGCACGGCGTATCTGGCCTACTCCGGGCGCTTGCTGGCGGAAGTGGCGGAAGCACTGGGCAAGGCGGACGATGCCGCCAACTACCGCGGCACCGCCGCCAACGCGGTAAAAGCCTACCGCGCGGCGTTTACCGAGAACGGCGTTATCAAGTCTGACCGCCAGTGCGAGTATGTCCGCGCCATTGCCTTTGCCCTGCTGGGTGAGGACGAAAGCAAGGCCGCTGCCGCAACGCTGAACAAAATGGTCATCGAGAACGGCTGCCACCTGAACACAGGCTTTTTGTCCACGCCGTTTTTGTGCGATGTGCTGGCAAAATACGGCTATACGGACACTGCCTACAAGCTGCTTTTGCAGCCTGACGCCCCCGGCTGGCTGTATGAGGTCGGCAAGGGCGCCACGACTGTTTGGGAAACATGGACTGGCATTGACGAAAACGGCAAGCCGCACGAATCCCTGAACCATTACAGCTACGGCGCGATCTGCGGCTGGCTGTTCGGCGGCGTGTGCGGCATCCATTTCGCGGACGGCGTACTGACGATTGCCCCGACGCCGGATAAATCGCTGGGTAGCGCCAAGGCTGCCTACGATTCCCCGGCCGGGCGCATCGTAAGCGGCTGGCGGTATGACGGCGACGCGGTGACCTATGAGTTTGAGATCCCCGCCAATCTGACCGCCGATGTCACTCTGCCCGATGGGCGTAAGCTGACCCTTGCCCCCGGAAAGCACACAGTATAAGAAGAAAGCGCCTGCCCTGCCGTA
>OODU01000550.1_pt1 | contig 41695 bp, 35 predicted proteins | sample 1671171 | NCBI WGS metagenome assembly OODU01 (sample SAMN06348129, study PRJEB24527) | human gut metagenome | biome: human gut; feature: ankylosing spondylitis patient; material: feces | host: Homo sapiens | place: China | collected 2015-10
CCTCTTCGCCTTTTTCTCTCTGTTCCTGATAGCTGTGCCACAGGAAGATCGAGTAGTCCGTCGTAACACCCATCTGAAGGATCGCAGTCAGCGCTTTCGTGATGTAGGAAATCTGTCCCATGAAAATATTACTTCCCATGTTATAGATGATCGCCATACCGATACTCAACAGGAAAAATACCGGGATCAGATAAGATTCCATCGTCAGTGCCAGAACGATACAGGAGAGGACAACCGCGATCAGTACATAGATCGCAACCTCGGACTCTGCCAAGTTCTTGGTGTCGGTAACGATAGCTGACATACCGCTTAAGAAACACTGTTTTCCTGCCAGTGCACGGATGTCCTCGATCGCATCCATCGTCTCATCGGCGGATGTTGTCGTATCAAAGATGATAAACATCATCGTGGAATCGTCCGCATTAAAGGCGTCCCGGATATCCTCCGGCAGCATCTCCATCGGGATACTGATGTCTGCGAAACTGTCATACCAGACAACCTTGCTGACATGTTCCACATCTTCAATCTGTTCTTTTAACTTCGCCACATCTTTGTTTTCCATGCCCTCACAGATAAACATCGAATAGGCTCCTGTTCCAAATTCATCTACCAGGATATCCTGACCCTGCATCGTTTCAATGGAATCCGGCAGATAATAAAGTACGTCGTAATTGACTCTTGTGTTGATATATCCAAAGACGGATGGAATCAGCAACAATAATCCGATGATAAATATCGGAATTCGAAACCTGACGATCTTCCTTCCCAGCTTCTCCATATCATACTCCTCCCTTAACTTCTCTTATTATATTTTCGTTGGTCTTTTTTTATGACCTTTGGTCAGTTATTGTTATACCCTAAAAATGACTTTTAGTCAATATTTATTCATCAAAAAGTTGACTAAAAGTCATTTTATATTTTATGCAACTTTCCGAAAATATAAAAATGACCAATTTTCATTTGACTTTTTTGTGGATATTTCCTTATAATATGGGAAACAACGACAGGAAGGGGGCTGATCCCGGTATGGGAAAAGTCGATCACAACAAACAACAAAAAAGGGAATCCCTGCTGGATTCCGCTTTCTCTCTTTTTATAGACAATGGATTCAATAAAACTTCCATTGCAGATATTGTAAAAAATGCAGGTGTTGCCAAAGGAACGTTTTATCTTTATTTCAAAGATAAATACGATATCCGCAATCACCTGATCGCCCACAAGGCAAGCCAGGTGTTTCAGACTTCTTATCTCGCATTGCTAAAGCACACAGAAATCAGGGATTTTGAAGATCAGGTAATTTTTATTATGGATGATATTTTAGATCAGCTGGCACACAATCTGAATCTGGTACGCCTCTTATCCAAACATCTGAGCTGGGGATTTTTCAAGAATTCTCTGTTCTTCACACCGAGTGAGGACACCCCGTCAATCCATACCATCTACGATAAGATGCTGCAAAATGCCAATCATACCTACCATTCCCCGGAGCTTATGATGTATCTGATTCTCGAACTTGTCAACGGAACCAGCTACAACGCGATCCTCTACCAGCAGCCAGTAGGTCTTCAAGAACTCAAACCGCATCTGCACCAGGCAGTACGCGGGATCTTCGATCAGTACCGGACGGATGAGACTGCGGGCGATTCGAAACATTAAAAAACAGTGGCAAAGACCATTTTTCAGATCTTTGCCACTGTTTTTTCGTATTTGGATAAAATATAAACACAGCCATCACAGGGAACTTCGGCGGATGCGGTTGCCTCAGGTTCCTCTGCAATGGCTGTAACCCTTACTGCACTGCTTTTATGAAAGACAAATTAGTTGGGGAGTAAGGGTATAAAACCACCTGCCCAGGATGGGGTCCTGAAGGGAGGGGATTTTATCGGGATTTAAAGTTAAATTGTAATGCTTCCGCTGTATCCAGTTAAAGTTTCTGAATAACCCGTATAACCAGTTACATATGCTGTTGCCTTAGTTCTATATGTATCGCTATAATCTGTAGCTTTTTCTGACATTGTTTTGTATATTTCATCATAAGAAGATGCCATTCTTGATTCATTGTTTTTTGCTACATGGACTGTTCTTGAAGCCAGTTCTCTTGCTTTGTTTTCAGTGTTTGTTCTATACCAGAAAACTGTTCCAACAACCAGTACAAGACAGGCTGCAAACCCTGTGCAAAGTCTGATTATCATCTTATTTTTGTTTTTTCTGCCTGTGGTTCTAATCTGATTAATCACATTAATATCCGTAGAAATCTTTGGAATATCTTCGCTGTCCTTTTTTATAAGATTTGCTATTTCCATGTTTTCCACATCAATTTCATCGTTTAGTTTATTTTTCATTTCTTCATTCTCAACCTTTTTGCTCGATTTATTCATTACTCTACCTCCAAATACTCTTTCATCTTCTTAAGACTTCTGTTAAGCCTTGACCTTACAGTTGAAGGATTCATTGATAGAATTTCTGCTACCTCATTGCTTTTATAGCCTTCCACTACGCATAAAGAAACAATCATTCTATCTTCAGTATTTAGTTTTGATAACGCTATCTTCACATCTGTTTTTTCGGCATTGCCAATGTTACTGTTGCTTTCAACTTTTTCCATATGACTTTCGTCTTTTATGTTAGGATTAAAAACATTAAATTTATTGTGCGTTTAAAAAGGAATGATTACAAAAAAGAACAAAACAATATGTCTGAAAATGACCAGTTAGTTAAAATAAAATTCGATATGTCAAGAATTCGATGTCATGAGGGAACAATGGATGGAGAACGTATGAAAGAACTAGGCGAAATTTCATTACGTATGGTTAAAATTCCATTAGAAAACGGAAATTGGGAAGTTTTAGCAACAAATCTCTCACAATCTGAATTCAATACAGAAGAAATCAGCGAATTATATCATATGAGATGGGAAATAGAGACAGCATATGAAACTTTGAAAAGCCGGTTGCAGATAGAAAATTTTACAGGTACAAAGCCGATCCTATTATTACAAGATATATACAGTACTATATATGTGAGCAATTTAGCCGAAGACATCATACTAGATGCAGAGCGTGAACTGGATCAGAAAGAAACAAACAGAAAACATAAAATGATGATCAATCAGACAGTTAGTATCGGTATCTTAAAAAATGATCTGATTTATATTCTCATTGAAACAGATGAACAAAAGAAAGGTATATTATTTCAACAAATATATGAAGATATCAGTAAGAATCTTGTTCCTGTTCGTCCTAAACGGCATTATAAGAGAAGGAAAGGAAAGTTCGCAGCAAAGTATTCCAATACCCATAAGAGAGCATATTGACATTAAAATTCAACTAATACAAGGAAAAATAGGATAAGTGTATTCATATAAAAATCAAAAAGCAGAAATAATAATTTTATAAATAATTACAATTTCTGCTTTCTTCTTAAGTTAATGACATTGGGATTTTTAAAGGATCTTATCAGATCTTTCCACAAAAATATCTTGCGATCACAAATGGGATCACACACAGACGCTGGTTAGCACTGGCCAATCAGGGGCTATATCATCTGGTAAGAGAGTATGTGAAAGGGGATATTTTAAAGGATTACCGTCTGTTTGAACAGATCCTTCCATATAAAGATGACAAAGAATTTTGTAAAAAATATGAGAAGGTCAAACGAAATAATAAGATCCGTTTTGCAAAGTATATCAAAGAAAAGCAAGGGATCGAAGTGAACCCAGAATCTATTTTTGATGTTCATTGCAAACGTTTGCATGAGTATAAACGACAGCTGTTAAAATGTCTGCATATCATTTATATATATCAGAAGATCAAAAAAGATCCAGCATGTATTACAACACCGATCACATTTATTTTTGCGGCGAAAGCAGCACCGGGATATGCCAGGGCAAAAGAGATCATAAGGCTGATCCATTCCATTCAGGAAATGGTGAATAAAGATCCAGATATGGACGGAAAGATTCAGGTGGTTTTCGTAGAAAATTATTGTGTATCGGTTGCGGAGATACTGATTCCGGCAGCAGATATCAGTGAGCAGATTTCTACCGCAGGAATGGAAGCATCTGGAACAGGAAATATGAAATTTATGATGAATGGTGCATTGACGATCGGCACTATGGATGGAGCCAATATAGAGATCGCAGAGCGTGTAGGTCAGGAGAATATCTTTATCTTCGGGGACAGCGCTGAGGGTAATTACAATAAAAAAATGTACCATACATACAATCCAGGGATTATTTTCGAGAATCATCCAGGAATCCGTGATGTATGTAATTGTCTGATCGAAGGAAATCTGTTACGATACGGAAACAGAAAATATTCAGAGATTTACCAGAATCTTTTATTTGGGGAATATGGAGAGGCAGATCCATACTACATACTTGCAGATTTTCCGTCTTATATTGAAACATATGAAAAAGTATATCATTTGTATGTCGATCATAAGGATGAATGGATCAAAAAAGCAGTTGTTAATACAGCAAAATCCGGATATTTTTCATCAGACCGAACGATTGAGCAATATAATGAAAAAATCTGGAATCTGAAACCAGTAAAATAAGAGTTACAAAAAAGATGAGATTAAATTATGATTCATAACGCGTCAGTAGAAAAATACAGAACTCCCGTAGGTGCAGTCACATGTGGAAGCGAGATGATGATCCGCCTGTATGATGTAGGGCAGGAAGTCAATAAGGCAGAGATCATCATGTATTCTGAAAGTTTTCACCGGGAGTATGAGATGAAACGAAAAAAAGACTGCATGGAAGAACACATAAAGATGACCAGTGAAGCAGGTGTTGTCTGGTATTATTTCAGAATCTGGGAACATGGGAAATGTTATTTTTATGGAGCCAGACATGGGAAGACACAAGGAGAAGGAATGATCGTTGATGACAACCCGGATAGTTTTCAGATCACCGTATATGAAGAAAATTTTGATACCCCAAGGTGGATGTCAAAAGGAATCATGTATCAGATTTTCCCAGATCGTTTCTGCCAGGGAAACAAAGAAAATATGAAACACGGGAAAGCATATCATGAAAATATGGGAAGAACGGTCTATCTGCATGATGACTGGGAAGAACAGCCAGTATTTGGACCACTTCCAGGAAAAGAATTTTATGATCCATGTGATTATTTTGGTGGAGATATTGAGGGAATCATATCCAAACTTGATGATCTGAAACGATTGGGGATCAGTTGTATTTATCTGAATCCGATCGGAGAAGCAGCATCAAACCACCGCTATAATACATCAGATTATAAGAAAGTCGATCCATTCCTTGGAAATAACGAAGATTTTAAGCGGCTATGCCAGCTTGCCAAAGAACGCAGGATTCATGTGATCTTGGATGGGGTATATTCCCACACTGGGGATGATAGTGTCTATTTTAACAAAAAGGGAAATTACGAAGAACCAGGGGCATATCAAGGGGAAGAGTCAAAGTACTATGATTGGTATGACTTTAACGAAGATGGAACTTATAAGAGCTGGTGGGGTTTTGAAACACTGCCGGAAGTCAATGAATTAAATGAAAAGTTTGTTGATTACATTATCACAGGAGAAGATTCGGTGATCAAGCATTGGTTAAAACTTGGAGCATCAGGATTCCGTCTGGATGTTGCAGACGAACTTCCGGATGAATTTATCTTTAGATTGCGAAGCGAATTAAAGAAGAAATTCAAGAATTATACACTGATCGGTGAGGTATGGGAAGATGTCACAACCAAAGAAAGTTACGGAACGAAACGTAAATATGCTTTGGGAAAAGGCTTAGACAGCGCAATGAACTATCCGCTGAAAGTCAACGTTACAGATTATTTACTCGGCAATCAAAGTGCCAAAGATATGAAGACATTCTTGCTATCTCAGCAGTGTAATTATCCAAAACCATTGTATTATGCACTGATGAACCTGTTATCTTCTCATGATATTCCAAGAATTCGGACAACACTTGCAACTGGAATGAATGAGAATCTGCCATCGAGAGAGCAGCAGGCAGAATATGTCATAACATCAAAGATGGATCAGAAAGGAAAAGCACTCACAAGACTTGCAATGGCAGTTCAGTTCTTTGTCCCAGGAATGCCATGCATTTATTATGGAGACGAATATGGAATGCATGGACTGATGGACCCATTTAACCGAGGAGCATTTTTTGAAAATGATAAAGAAACCTATCAGGAAGTTTTGAGACTGACTAGCCTTAGAAACCGTGAAAAAGTCTTACAGACAGGATATGCATTATACATGGCACCGACTGAAAATGTCCTTGCGATCTTAAGATTTATCAGTGAGAAAAAAGATGTCTTTGGAGAAGCAAGTGAGAACAAAGCAATATTACTTCTCGTCAATCCGACGATGAAAAAAGAAGAGATCAATCTAGATCTCAACAAGGTCAAAGAAGGGGGAAATGAGAATGCATTACAGGCGCTGTTAAAGAACTTGAGCAATGCTGTGATCAAGGCAAATGTAGCACCTATAGATTATAAAGTGATAGAGTTATAAAAGCAAAAAAGAAAAAGGATCTGCAGATCAAAGATACATAAAGTATCAAAAGGGTTTGCAGATCCTTTTCTTATATTCTAGGTTCAACTCAAATTTAATTCTTAGCAGTGAGGGCTTCACTCTCAGCAGCAAGTATTTCATCTTCATCTTCATCACTCATGGAATAAGCAATATTCACACTATGGTCAGCAATACGCTCTAATTCAGAAAGCATATCGGAGAACAATAAACCAGCTCTTGGTTCACATTCGCCTTTGGCAAGACGTTTGATATGGTGTTTTTGATATCTGCGTTCCATTTTGTCAATCGAAGCTTCCAGAATTGCAATCTCAGCAAGCTTTTCTTCAGGTTTGTTGACACCATCTTGTTCCATGAAACATTCCAGGGAAAGTTTTAACAGTTTGGAAACAGCAGTGTACATCTTTTTGATTTCTTCTTTTGCATCTCCAGTAAGTCCAGTGTTATGTTTGATCTCTGTTTTTGTAAAATCAGCAAAATTTTCTGCATGATCACCGATTCGTTCGATATCATTAACAACATAAAACATGGAACCCAAGATCTTCTGATCGGCTAAAGGCAGTGATAGCTGGTTGGACTTTACCAGATAATCAGTGATCGCATGACTGACATTATTGATATCTTCCTCGCGATGATAGATTTTATCAACAAATTCATCGGATTGATTTAGAAATCCGTGGATGGCATGGTCTAAATTCTCCTGTGCCATATTAGCCATACGTCTTAACTCATTCTTCGCCTGAGGGATCATTGTTGCAGGAGATTTTAAGGAAATCTCTGTAATATACTGCAGTTCATTATGGTGGACTTTTTCATCTTTTCCACGGATGATCTTCTCTGTTAATGCAACAACTAAAGGTGTACATGGGAACATAAATAACACTTCAATGATCTTAAATGTTGTATGAGCATTTGCAACACTTCGTCCAAGATTTCCACCGGAAATACTTAAGAAAAAGTTTGTGATAGGAGTAAGTGCAAAGCTAAGTCCTGTAAAGATGATGATACTTCCAAATACATTAAATAAGAAATGGATCATCGCAGCACGTTTTGCACCTTTGTTACCACTTAAGCTGGCAAGCAATGCGGACACACAAGATCCCATATTACATCCAAGAATAATAAAGAAGCAGATTGGAAGATGTAATAATCCCTGAGATGCCATCAAAAGAACGATACTTACAGTAACAGAAGAACTCTGTAAGATAGCAGTCATGATAAATCCAAATAAAACACCAAGGAAATGGTTATCCAGTGTCTGAAGGTAAGATGTGATCAAAGGTGAATCCCTTAACACAGACATAGCACTTGACATGGAAGTTAATCCCATAAATAAAACACCAAATCCAAGAATAACTTCTCCCACTTTTTGAACGGTAGGATTATTTATAAATAATACCATAATAACACCCGCCATTAAAAAGACAGGGGCAATCTCAGAAAGGTTAAAAGAAACAAGCTGGGAAGTAACAGTAGTACCAATGTTAGCACCAAGGATAACTCCAGCAGCCTGAGACAGGTTCATAAGCCCTGCATTTACAAAGCTGACTACCATAACAGTAGCAGCACTAGAGGACTGAATAACAGCGGTAAAAAAGATTCCGACTAACATACCCGTTAAACGGTTTGTAGTAAATATTTCAAGAATCCGGCGAAGCTTCGCACCGGCAGCTTTCTCAAGTCCATCGCTCATCAGTTTCATCCCATAAAGAAAGAGGCCAAGGCCTCCCATCAGAGCAAGTATGATAGTATAGTTCATACGACAGTTCTCCTTCTTAACAATAACTTAACATAAATATTACTTATATTTTACTTTAAACGAAGCAATGTGACAAGAAAAATTTTAGTTTGATAGTGTAAATTATTGGTGGATTTTTATTAAAGATTTAAACAACCGATAGATTTTAAAAGGTCTAAACAATCTGGTCTGGCTCCCTTATTCTGTTGTTTCGTTTTTCTCATATACATTGCATGACTCATTTAAATTTGTTATAATTAACGATACTGTAAAAATAGAGATGAATTATAAAAGTAGGAGAAATAATAGAATGGAACAGTTAAAGAACGAGTCGTCAAGACAGTATGAATATATGGAAGAAATGAAAAAATGGGTTCAGAAAAAGTCTGGAGAATTGGGAAGGAAGCTCACATGCCATGTAACCACATTTGGCTGCCAGATGAATGAAAAAGACTCTGAAAAGTTATTAGGGATCTTAGAAACGATCGGATATGAAGAAGTTGAAACAGAAGAAGCAGACTTTCTGATCTTTAATACATGTACAGTTCGTGAGAATGCCAATACAAAGTTATATGGACATTTGGGGCAGGTTAAGAAGATGAAAGAGAGAAATCCACAGATGATGATCGGGTTATGTGGATGTATGATGCAGGAAGAGCATGTGATCGAGAAGATTCGTTCAAGCTATAAATTTGTAGATATCATCTTTGGAACACACAATATCTTTAAATTAGCAGAATTATTAAAAGCAAGAGTAGACTCCAAGGGAATGATCGTTGATATCTGGAAAGATACAGACCAGATCGTGGAAGATCTTCCAAGTGACCGTAAATTCTCATTCAAATGTGGAGTTAATATTATGTATGGATGCAATAACTTCTGCAGTTACTGTATCGTGCCATATGTAAGAGGAAGAGAAAGAAGCCGTAAGCCAGAAGATATCATCAAAGAAGTAAAGCAGGTCGTATCAGAAGGTGTCAAAGAAGTGATGCTTCTTGGACAGAATGTAAATTCTTATGGAAAGACATTAGAAGAACCAATGTCATTTGCTGAATTATTAAGAGAAGTAGAGAAAGTCGAAGGACTAGAAAGAATCCGTTTTATGACACCACATCCAAAGGATTTATCGGATGATCTGATCGAAGTGATGGCAACAAGCAAGAAAGTATGTAAACATATGCATCTTCCAATGCAGTCAGGAAGCAGCCGTTTGTTAAAATTGATGAACCGTCATTATACAAAAGAACAGTATGTAGCACTTGCTAAGAAGATTCAGGAGAGAATCCCTGGAGTGTCTTTTACAACAGATATTATCGTAGGATTCCCTGGAGAGACAGAAGAAGATTTCAAGGAGACATTAGATGTTGTAAGAGAAGTTGGATTTGACAGTGCATACACATATGTATATTCGAAACGTTCTGGAACACCAGCAGCGAGCATGGAAGATCAGGTGGACAAAGATGTGATCAAAGATCGTTTTGACAGACTTCTTGCCTTATTAAAAGAGACATCTGCAAAGAATTGCAAGAAGAAAGTCGGAGATATCGAGAGAGTTCTGATCGAAGAAGAGAATACGCACGAAGAAGGAATGTTAACAGGAAGATTGGAAAATAACCTGTTAGTTCATTTTAAAGGATGCAAAGAACAGATTGGTACAATGGCAGATGTTAAATTAGTTGAGGAAAAAGGTTTCTATTATATGGGAGAGCAGATCCATGGCTAAAAAAGGAAAACTGACACCAATGATGCAGCAGTATATGCAGATCAAAGAAGAGAATAAAGATTGTATCTTATTTTATCGTCTCGGAGATTTCTATGAGATGTTCTTTGATGATGCACTGACAGCATCCAAAGAATTAGAGATCACATTAACAGGGAAGAACTGTGGACTTGAGGAGCGCGCACCAATGTGTGGCGTTCCTTATCATGCTGTGGATTCCTATTTAAATAAATTAGTAGAAAAAGGATATAAAGTCGGGATCTGTGAGCAGGTTGAAGATCCAAGCCAGGCAAAGGGAATCGTAAAACGAGAGATCGTGCGTATTGTAACGCCAGGAACGAATATTTCCCAGCAGAGTCTTGATGATGAGAAAAATAACTATCTGATGTGTATTTTTGCAAATGATGGAAGTTACGGAATTTCATTTGTTGATGTTACAACGGGGGATTTTAGAACAACATCAATGGATAGTTTAGCGAAAGTCAGAGATGAGATCTTCAAGTTCGAGCCGGCAGAGATCGTTTGTAATGATGCATTTTTGATCAGTGGCATGGATTTTGATTACTTAAAAGACAAGATGTCGATCGTGATCTCAAGCATTGAGCCATACCATTTTGATGAAGAACAGGCAGAGGAAAGGATCAAGCGTCAGTTCAAAGTAGGAAATTTAGAAGGTCTTGGACTTTTGGATCATCCAATGGGAGTGATCGCAACGGGTGCATTGCTTGGATATCTTCATGAGACACAGAAGAGTTCTCTGGATCATCTGATGCATATTGAAGCTTATGAGACAAGTGAATTTATGATCATCGACAGCTCCAGCCGTAGAAATTTGGAACTTTGTGAGACATTACGTGATAAACAAAAAAAAGGGTCACTCTTATGGGTATTAGATAAGACAAAAACAGCCATGGGTGCCAGAATGCTAAGAAACATGGTTGAGCAGCCATTGGTGGACAAGAAAAAGATCGAAGAGAGATACGATGCGATCACAACACTTACGGATCAGACGATCGTAAGAGAAGAATTAAGAGAATACTTAAATCCGATCTATGATCTGGAACGTTTAATGACAAAAGTAAGTTATAAGACAGCGAATCCAAGAGATATGATCGCATTTAAAACATCGTTGGAATTGCTGCCTGCGATCAAAACAGTTCTTGAAGAATGCAAAGATCCATTATTGTCTGGATTAAGAGAAGATTTAGATCCATTGGAAGATATCCACAATCTTTTGGAAGATTCCATCATTGAAGAACCACCGCTTGCGATCAAAGAAGGTGGGATCATCAAGGAAGGATTCAAGGAAGATATAGACAAATTAAAACGTGCTAAAACAGAAGGAAAGCAATGGTTGATGGAACTTGAGGAACGGGAACGTGAAAAAACAGGGATCAAGAACTTAAAGATCAAGTTTAATAAAGTATTTGGGTACTATTTAGATGTGACAAATTCCTACAAAGATCTTGTACCTGATCATTATATCCGTAAGCAGACACTGGCCAATTCCGAGCGTTACACAACCGAAGAATTAAACCAGCTGGCGGATACGATCCTGGGTTCCGAAGACCGTCTGTATGCGTTAGAATATGAAACGTATGTTATGATCCGTGAAACATTAGCAGGAGAGATGGAACGAATCTCAAGAACAGCGAATGTGATCGCGCAGATCGATGCACTTGCCTCCCTTGCATATGTCGCAGAACGCAATCATTTTGTACGTCCGAAGTTAAATGTCAGAGGGACGATTGATATCAAGGATGGAAGACATCCGGTTGTAGAGCAGGTGATTCCAAATGATATGTTTATTTCTAATGATACATATCTTGATAACAAGAAGAATCGTGTAGCGATCATCACGGGACCAAACATGGCAGGTAAATCAACTTATATGAGGCAGGTTGCCCTGATCGTATTAATGGCACAGATTGGTTCCTTTGTACCAGCGGCGAAAGCAAATATCGGTATCGTAGATCGCATCTTTACAAGGGTTGGAGCATCAGATGATCTTGCTTCTGGACAGAGTACATTTATGGTTGAGATGAGTGAAGTTGCCAATATTTTAAGAAATGCAACGAAAAACAGTTTGTTGATCTTAGACGAGATCGGACGTGGAACGAGTACATTTGATGGGTTGTCCATTGCATGGGCAGTTGTGGAATATATCAGCAATTCCAAGCTCCTCGGTGCAAAAACTCTGTTTGCGACACATTATCATGAACTGACAGAGTTAGAAGGTAAGATCGACAGTGTACATAACTACTGCATTGCTGTCAAAGAACAGGGAGATGACATCGTGTTCCTGCGTAAGATCGTAAAAGGTGGTGCAGATAAGAGTTATGGAGTGCAGGTTGCAAAACTTGCCGGAGTCCCAGATGCCGTGATCAATCGAGCAAAAGAGATCGCAAGAGAATTAGAAGAACATGATCTGACGTCAGGAGCGAAGGATATCATGCCATATGGAGAGGCACAACAGTTAAGTTTCTTCAGAGAAAGCGATGAACCAACGATGGAACATCCATTTATGGCAGAACTAAGAGAAAAAGATCTTTCTGACATGACACCGCTGGAAGCGTTGAATTATTTATATGTGTTACAGGAGAAGTTAAAGAACGAGGAGTAATTTTATGGCGAAGATACAATTACTAGATCAAAAGACGATCGATAATATTGCAGCAGGAGAAGTTATTGAACGGCCAGCTTCTGTTGTCAAAGAGCTTGTGGAAAATGCAGTGGATGCAAAAGCAAATGCAGTGACTGTGGAGATCAAAGACGGCGGAATGACATTGATCAGGGTAACTGACAATGGGATCGGAATTCCAAAAGATCAGGTAAAGACTGCATTTTTACGTCATGCGACAAGCAAGATCCGTTCGGTTGAAGATCTGTTAAGTGTATCTTCGCTTGGATTTCGAGGAGAGGCATTATCAAGTATCAGCGCAGTTGCACAGGTTGAGCTGGTAACGAAGACTGCAGAAAGCTTCAGTGGAGTATCCTATAAGATCTATGGAGGCGAGGAAGAAGCTTTTGACGATATCGGAGCACCCGATGGAACAACATTTCTGGTAAAGAATCTGTTTTATAATACGCCAGCAAGAAGAAAATTCTTAAAGAGTGCGACAACCGAAGCAGGGTATGTAGAACAGATGATGGTACACATTGCCCTAAGTCATCCGGAAATTTCATTTAAATTTATCCATAACAATAAAAATAAGATTTATACTTCTGGAAATGGTAAGGTAAAGGACATCATCTATCATATTTATGGGCGAGATGTGGCAGGAGCATTGATCCCGCTAGAAGCACAAAATGAAGATGTGAAAGTCACGGGATTTGTCGCAAAACCGTATGTTTCCAGAGGAAACAGAAACTATGAGAGTTACTTTATTAATGGAAGATATATCAAAAGCTCGATCATTTACAAGGCAATCGAAGAAGGATACCGCACCTTTACGATGAAACACAGATATCCATTTGTGTGCCTTGATTTCAAGATCGATCAGGAACTGCTGGATGTGAATGTTCATCCGACAAAGATGGAGATCCGTTTCCGAAATGGAAGAGAAATCTACGAGCTTGTAGTAGATGCAGTCAGAGCGGCATTACTTCAGAAAGATCTGGTGCAGGATGTATTAAGAGAGACACCGAAGAAGAAAGAATTGCCGAAGACAAAAGAAGTGAAAAAGCCTGAGCCATTTGAGGTAAACCGAAGGAAAGAAGAGGTTCAGAAGGTAGATCAGCAAGGGCAAGGTGTACAACAGCAGGTTGAAAAGCAAAGGCAAGCTGTACAACAACAGATTGAAAAGCCGTCACATCCTGTAAAGAAAACACTAACAGCCAGCGAATCATCAAAAAATACAAAGAAACCGACTTATGCAGGCTTAAACTACAATACTCAGAAAAAAGAATTTCCACAATACAAGACCGATGAATTAAGCAGCAATCAGATGACACTAAGAGAAGATCCAGTATTTTCAGTTCAGGCAAGACCTGACCGCAAGATCTTAGGTCAGCTCTTTAAGACATATTGGCTTATTGAGTACGAAGACCAGTTATTTATCATGGACCAGCATGCAGCACATGAAAAAGTCAATTATGAGAGGCTGATGAAGAATTTCAAAGAAAAAGAAATATACAGCCAGAGATTAGAACCGCCAATGGTTGTGACGGTTTCTATGACGGAAGCAGAAGCGTTAACAAGATACAAAGATGCATTCGCAGGTTTAGGATTTACGATCGAATCTTTTGGAGGGAATGAATATTGTATCCGGGAAGTTCCAGCCAATCTCTATGGGATCGGGGAAAGAGACTTATTTATGGAACTTTTAGATGCGGTAAGTCAAGAAAATGGTACCTTGGATACAGAAGTGATCGCATCAAAGATTGCGACAATGGCATGTAAGATGTCGATCAAGGGAAATCAGAGAGTATCGTTAATGGAAGTAGAACATCTTTTAGATGAACTGATGAAGCTGGAAAATCCATACCAGTGTCCACATGGAAGACCAACGATCATCAAGATGAGTAAGTATGAGATAGACAAGAAGTTTAAGAGAATCGTATAGTGAAACCAGACAAGGAGGGAAGACTATGACAGATCAGGAATTATTAGATTTTGCAGATAAAGCAAAAGAGAAAGCATACGCACCTTATTCCAGATTTCAAGTAGGAGCAGCAATTCTTACCAAAGAAGGAAAAGTATTCACCGGGTGTAATGTGGAGAATTCTTCTTATGGAGCAGCCATTTGTGCAGAGAGAACAGCGGCAGTCAAAGCTGTCAGTGAAGGATATCATGACTTTGAAATGATCGCGATCGCATCCAATGGCAGTGACAAAGAAACGGTTTATCCATGTGGAATCTGCCGCCAGTTTCTACATGAATTCAATCCAGATCTGAAAGTGATCTGTCAAAGCCCAGATGGATTTGAAACATATCGATTATCAGAACTTATGCCGAAAGGATTTTAAATAGATGAAACCAATGGTAATTTTAACAGGACCGACAGCAGTTGGAAAAACAGAACTGTCGATCCGATTAGCAAAGATTTTAGATGTAGAGATCATTTCCGCAGATTCTATGCAGGTTTATAAGAAGATGGATATCGGAACTGCCAAGATCATGCCGGAAGAGATGGAAGGGATCAAGCATTATCTGGTGGATGAACTTGATCCTAAAGAAGAATTTCATGTAGCGAGATTTCAACAGATGGCAAAAGATGCCCTAAAGGAAATCTATGCAAAAGGCAAGATTCCACTAATCGTTGGTGGAACAGGATTCTATATCCAAAGTCTTTTATATGATATTGATTTCACAAAAGAAGATGGAGACCAGGAATACAGAAAACAACTGGAAGAAAAAGCTAAAAGAGAAGGAAACGACAGTTTATACGAGATGTTAAAACAAGTCGATCCAAAATCTATAGAAAAGATTCATAAAAATAATGTAAAGCGGGTGATCCGTGCATTAGAATTTTATAAATTAAATGGATATCCGATCTCAGAGCATAATGAGAAGGAAGCAGCAAAGACCTCACCATATAATTTTGCTTATTTTGTATTAAACCACAAAAGAGATATCTTATATGACAGGATCAATCGCCGCGTTGATATTATGGCGGAACAAGGATTGATCGATGAAGTAAAACGATTAAAAGAAGAAGGATATGAAAAAACAATGGTTTCCATGCAGGGAATCGGGTATCGTCAGGTGTTTGAGTATTTAGAAGGAAATCTTTCTTTGGAGGATACGATCGAACAGATCAAGAAAGACACCAGACATTTTGCAAAGCGTCAGCTGACCTGGTTTGGAAGAGAAAAGGAAGTCTGTATGGTAGATAAATCACAATTTGGGTCAGAAGATGAGATTTTAACATATATGCTTACAATATTAAAAGAAAAGGGGATCTATGATGGATCAGTTAAAGAACTATTATAAAGAAATGGGCGTCGATGAGAAAGTCTTCGACTATGCACAGGAAGTAGAAAAGGGATTAAAAGATCGTTTTGAAACGTTAGATGCGATCGCACAGTTAAACCAGATCAAGGTATTAAATGCGATGCAGAAACATCAGATTGCGGAAATGCATCTGGGTGGCACAACAGGATATGGATACAATGATTCTGGAAGAGAAGCTGTGGAAGCATTGTATGCGGATGTTTTTGGAACAGAAGATGCACTTGTAAGACCGCAGATCACATGTGGAACACATGCATTAGGACTTGCATTATCAGCAAACTTACGTCCGGGAGATGAGATTCTTGCAATTTCAGGAAAACCATATGATACCTTAGAAGAAGTCATTGGAATCCGTGAATCCAAAGGGTCCCTGAAAGAATACGGGATCACATATGCACAGGTTGATCTGTTAGAAGATGGAAGCTTTGACTTAGAGGGGATCAAAAATGCGATCAATGACAAAACAAAACTGATCCATATCCAGAGATCAAAAGGCTATGCGACAAGACCAACCTTATCTGTTGATGTGATCGGGGAAGCGATCGCATTTGTAAAAGAGATCAATAAAGACCTGATCGTAATGGTTGATAATTGTTATGGTGAATTTGTCGAAGAAAAAGAACCATCGGAAGTCGGAGCCGATATGATCGTAGGTTCCCTGATCAAGAATCCGGGTGGAGGTCTTGCACCGATCGGTGGATATATCTGTGGAAGAAGCGATCTGATCGAGCAGTGTGCATACAGACTTACAACACCAGGGCTTGGAAAAGAAGTAGGAGCCAGTCTTGGAGTTAATCGTCAGTTTATCCAGGGATTCTTTATGGCACCAACGGTTGTCAATGCAGCAGTCAAAGGAGCGATCTTTGCAGCCAATTTATATGAAAAATTAGGATTTAAAGTGATTCCAGATGGAAAAGAAGACCGACATGATATTATTCAGGCAGTGGAATTTCATGATCCTGAAAAATTGATCGCATTTTGCGAGGGAATTCAAAAAGCATCACCGATCGACAGTCATGTAACACCAATCCCATGGGATATGCCAGGATATGATAGTCAGGTGATCATGGCAGCAGGAACATTTGTATCGGGCGCATCCATTGAATTAAGTGCTGATGGACCAATGAAAGAGCCTTATGCAGTATATTTCCAGGGAGGTCTTACATATCCACATGCCAAATATGGAATCATCATGTCCCTGCAGCGAATGGCAGAAAAAGGTTTGGTAGAAATTCCAGAGATTTCATAAAATAAAATAAGAAAAATTTAAGGAAAACAACGGTTTGATTTCTATACATCAGTGAAAAGTTATGGTAAGATTTAATGTGAGAAATGTTTTGACCATGGAGATTTTTCGACAGAAAGGATCAGATATGGAAGAAAAACATCAGACATTAAAGGAATTACCAGTGTCAGAAAGACCTTATGAAAAGTGTGAAAAGAATGGAACAGCAATGCTGTCAGATGCAGAACTTCTGGCAGTGATCTTAAGAAGTGGGACAAAGGATCAGACGGCGATCGATCTTGCAACGAAAGTGTTGTCGATCGATCCGTTTTATGAGGGAATACTGGGAATTTGCCACACTTCAAGAGAAGAATTACAAAAGATTCCCGGGATTGGGAAAGTAAAGGCGATGCAGATCTTGTGTATTGCAGAATTGTCTAAACGATTAGCAAGTGCGAAAGTCGAAGATAAGATAAGCTTTCATTCACCAGTATCCATTGCAGATTATTATATGGAACGGATGCGGCATTTAAGCCGGGAAGAGATGATTTTAATTTTTTTTAATGGAAAGAATAAAGTTATAAAGGAACTTACGGTTTCTGTTGGTACAGTGAATCAGACAGTGGCATCACCAAGAGAATTATTTCTGGAAGCACTTCGATGCGAAGCGGTTTCCGTACTTATGATCCATAATCATCCATCTGGAGATCCAACGCCAAGCCGCCAGGATATTCTGACGACCAAGCGGATGAAAGAAGCAGGAGAATTTCTTGGGATTCCGCTATGTGATCATATTATCATCGGAGACCAGACATATTTAAGTTTTCGAGAAGAACACATGATGTAAGGAGCAGAACATGAAAACGGCACAACTAGGAATTGAACTTGGAACCAGACATTTAAGAATCTGTACAAGAGATAAAGAAGAATTTTTAAAGATAAAGAATATGATCGCATTTGATGAAGATGCGAAACTAAAAGCATTCGGCAACGAAGCATTTGCGATGTATGAGAAACAGCCATACAGTATTCATGTAGTGAAACCAATGGAACACGGCGTGATCTCAGATTATACGAATATGAGATATCTGTTAGGAACGGTATTGGACCATTATTTCAAACGGATCAGGAAAACCGGTCTTATGATCGCTGTTCCAGTGGATATTACGAATGTTGAGAAACGAGCATTTGAAGATCTTGCATGGGAATCAGCTTCAAGGGTTAAGGATGTAACTTTAGTTCCAAAGCCCATACTTGCAGCAATTGGAAGCGGAATTGATGTCGATGCGCCATGTGGAAATATGGTCATTGATATAGGAGCTTCAACAACAGAGATTTCTGTGATATCTTTAGGCGGAATCGTAACAAGCAGACTTCTTCCATATGGAGGAGACCAGATCGATGAGTGGATCAGAGATTATGTAAAGAAGAATTATAAATTAGCGATCGGAACACGAAGTGCAAGACACTTAAAACTTGCATATGCGAAGATAGAAGATAAAGAAGCAGCTATGATCAAGGGAAGAGATCTTGTGAGTGGACTTCCAAAACAAGAAAAGATACCAATTCAGATCGTTGAAGAAAAGGCCCACAGTCAGGTCAGAGACATTTGTGTGCAGGTAAAAGCAGTGTTAGAAAGCATTACACCAGAACTTGCATCAGATATTATGAATCAGGGAATCTATGTATCTGGAGGCGGGGCAGCATTTCCAAAGACGGCAGAGTGGATCAAAGAAGAATTTAAGATACCGGTTCATATTGCTGACCGGCCAGAAGATCATGTGATCTTAGGAATGCAGTCATATTTAAAACGATAGATGATGAAAGAGGATAGACGTATGAAATTGCAAAAGAAAAAATTTAATTCAAACCACCTGTTAGCGATTTTTATCGTGGTGTGTGGGTTACTGGCGGGAATCAGTGTTTTTGCCGGAGGAGTCTTAACTCCAGTCAAGAATATCTTTTTCACTGTTTTATCTCCGATGCAGGAAGGCATTAATTCGGTAGGAAATGCCGTGTTTTCATGGAATGAGAATGCGAAAAGTAAGAAGACACTGAGAGCAGAGAATGAGCGTCTACAGGAGAAAATCGATGTTCTGAAGATGCAGAATCGTGTGCTACAGCAGAATCAGGTAGAATTAGAACGTCTGCAGGATCTTTTGAAATTAAAACAAAAATATAAAAAATATCATACAGTTGGAGCCAGAGTCATCAGTAAAGGATCAGGAAACTGGTTTGACATCTTTCTGATCAATAGAGGAAGCAAAGACGGCATTAAGAAAGACATGAATGTCATTGCGGGGAATGGTCTCGTAGGAATTGTCTATGATGTATCATCACATACAGCCAAAGTACGAACGATCATTAATGATACAAGTATGGTCAGTGCTATGTTCCTAAAGACAAATGATGCGTGTATCGTAAATGGAAGTCTGGATACGATGGAAGATGGATATCTGGAAGTTGTATATATCAGCAAAGATGCAAAAGTCAAGAATGGAGATGAGCTTGTAACATCTTATGTAAGTTCCAAATTTAATGAAGGGATCACGATCGGGAAAGTATCTGATCTGAAGCTTGATTCTACAAAGCTTACCAAGACAGCGAAAGTGACACCAGTCGTTGATTTCAAGCATTTAAAAGAAGTTTTGGTTATCACAGATCTTAAGAAAACAAAGAATCTTGATGAAGAAACAAAGGAATAGCAGGTGAGGATATGAAGATCAAACGAATTTTATTTTATGTGATATCGGTACTAGTCTGTTTCCTTTTACAGACATCCGTCTTTAATTTTTTGAAACTTGCAGGGGTTATGCCGAATATTCTGCTGATCTTAACGGTCACGATCGCATTTATCCGAGGCAGGAAAGCAGGAATCGTGATCGGATTTGTCTGTGGGCTGCTGATCGATATATTCTCAGGGAATGTTTTAGGTCAGAACGCATTTGTGTATTTAATGTTTGGATATGTCAATGGATGGTTCCATACATATTTTTATGAGGATGATATCTTACTGCCGATCGGACTTCTAACAGCGAATTCCCTTGCGTATAGTTTTGTGATCTTCTTTTTCTTTTTTGCAATGAGAGGAAGATTACAATTCTTTTCTTATCTGTTCAAAGTTATGATCCCGGAAGCAGTATATACGGGAATCGTAGCATTGCTTATATATAAGATATTGTTAGAGGTTGATATCAGGATCAGAGATGGTGAAAAAAGGAGTATGTTCTAGTGTTACGAAAAATTTACGAGAAAGCAGAAAAATTACTGGCAAACAGACTGCTTGCCTTGATCATACTGATCGTTGTGCTTTATTGTGTGTTGATCGGGCGTGTGTTTGTCCTTCAGATCGTAGAAGGTCAGTCACATAAAAATGATTTTACATATAAAGTACAAAAGACAGTCAAGACATCTGGTACCAGAGGGAATATTTATGATGTGAATGGAAAACTGCTTGCATACAACAAACTTGTATATACAGTGAATTTCCAGAATGACAATGCATTTCAGACATTGGCAGCAAAGAATGGTACATCAGAAAGTTATGAGAAGAATAAAGTCATTTATAAAGTGATCAAGATCCTGGAGCGAAATGGAGACTCCTTTATCAATGAGATTCCGATTGAATATACAGGAAGCGGAAAGTTTCGTTTTACAGAGACTGGGTCAAAATTAAAGAAGTTTAAGAGAGATGTTTTTGGAATTGGAAACAGCACAGACCTTTCAAAGTCCGAGAAAGAATTAAGAGATAAACAGCTGAATGCAACTGCAGAACAGGTTTTTGAATATTTGAGAAATGGAACTCTTGGCTCCGCAGGAACAGGAAAGATGTTTGATATTGATAAATCTTATTCCAAGAAAGATGCATTAAAGATCATGTCTGTCAGATACAGTGCATTTTTAAGTCGTTATTCTCAGTATATGAAGGTGACGATCGCAAATGAGATCAATAACAGAAGTATTGCCGAGATCAAAGAAAGAAGTTCAGAACTTCCGGGAATAGATATTGATACAAAGTCTATTCGTGTATATAATAAAAGTGAGGCGATGTCTCATGTGATCGGATATACAGGAACGGTCAATACGGATGAACTTGAAACATATAACAAAGGAAAGAAAGAAGAAGATAAAGATTACTATTCCAGTGATGAGACGGTTGGAAAGGCCGGTGTTGAGAAGCAGTTTGAGAATTATCTTCACGGAGACAGTGGAAGCAAGACTCTGGTTGTCAACAATGTTGGAAAGATCATCGACACGACCAAGACAGTTAAATCGGGAACAGGAAATAATATCACATTATCGATTGACAGCGAATTACAGGAATATGTATATAATCTGCTCGAGAAGAAGATCGCGGGAATTGTTCTGTCTAAGCTAACGAGTTCTGACAGCGCAGGAAATGACCGTGAGAATATTATGATCCCGATCAAGAAAGTATATTATTCATTTATTGGCAATAGTGTGATCGACCTTGAGAATCTCAATGGAGATAAGGCGACATCCTATGAGAAGAAGATGTATCGAAAGATTCAGACTTTAGAAGATCAGGCGATCGAGGTATCAAAGAATCTTGTTTTGAAAGATACCAAAGCGTACAAAGATCAGAGTGAAGAAAAACAAGCCTATGCATCTTATGTATACAGTCTGTTGTCTAGCAAGAAAGTATTGATTTCAAGTTCTATCGATACGACGGATAAGACATATCAGAAGTGGAAGAATGAGAAGATCAGTTTAAGTGAATTCTTAAGGTATGCCGTGAACAAGGAATGGATTGATATTTCTTCACTGAATATCAGCAGCAAATACAATGACACTGAAGAGATCATGAAAGCACTGGCTGCTTATGTAGAAGATGCTTTGGTTGATGCAGATGATTTTGATATGACAGTCTGCGAACAAAGCATCATGAAAGGAAAATTAAGCGGAAGAGAAGTATGTCTCCTTCTTTATGAACAGGGAGTTTTAAAAAAGAAAGGTGACAGTGATTATACGGCATTGAAATCTGGTTCCCTAAACAGCTATGATTTCATTCGAAGAAAGTTAAAGAGTTTACAGATCACACCAGGACAGATCGGTATGGATCCATGTTCCGGATCTGTTGTGATCACAGATTCCAAGACAGGAAAGGTAAAAGCATTGGTAAGTTATCCTGGATATGACAGCAACCGTTTATCAAACGGAACAGATTCCGGATACTACAGGCAGCTGGCAAACTCAGCATCTACACCATTATATAATCAGGCACTGAAACATAAGACAGCACCGGGATCTACATTTAAGCCAGTGTCTGCTTTGGCAGGTCTTAATGAGAAAGCAATCACGACAAGTACAGTCATCAACTGTACAGGGTTATACGATAAGATCACACCACCGGCGAAGTGTTGGAAATATCCAGATCGCCATGGACCAAGAACTGTGTCAACAGCGATCGAAGCATCTTGTAATTATTTCTTTTATGAAGTAGGATATAGATTAGGAGACAAATCAGGTTCCTACAGCAGTAAAGAAGGTCTTAAGTACTTGGAGAAATACGCAACACAGCTAGGGCTTAATAAGCAGTCAGGAATTGAACTGGATGAGTCATCTCCACAGGTTTCTGATGAAACATCCGTACGTTCTGCCATTGGACAGGGACGTAATAGTTTCACGCCAAGCCAGATCGCGAATTATGTGACAACATTATCCAACAGTGGAACCGTATATGATCTAAGTATCATGGACAAGATCACTGACGATAATGGAAAGACAGTCAAGAAATATGGAGTTAAGAAAGTAAGACAACTTCATTATGATACAACATACTGGAATGCAGTGCATACTGGTATGAGAGGTGTAGTCAGCGGAAAGGACAGCTCCGTAAGCAGTATCTTCCAAGGCATGAAAGTAAAATTAGCAGGTAAGACAGGTACAGCACAGGAGAATAAGAAACGTCCGAATCATGCGTTGTTTATCTCTTATGGACCATATGAGAAGCCAGAGATCACAACAACGGTTGTTATTCCGTTTGGATATACCTCATCTAATGCAGCAGCGACTGCAAAGGATATTTATGAGTATTATTTTGCAAATGATAAGACAAAGAAGACATTAGAGAAGAATAATAAATCAGTCACAGAAACCAGTGTTGGTACTGCAGGAGATTAGAGAAAGAAGAGAGGAATTGTATGAATCAGCCGGTATTGCTCAAGGGAAACAGTCTGGGACTTACCATGGTGTTAGATCCAGGAATGAAGTTTGATCAACTGATCAAAGCGATCGAAGATAAATTTGTGCAGGCAAAAGATTTCTTTAATGGACAGACACAGATCGCACTAAAGATCGAAGGCAGAAAACTAGATGCCAAAGAACTTCAGAATGTACTGCAGATCATTGCAGAAAAAACAACTTTGACGATTGCATATGTGATAGAAGATGATAAGATCATGGAAACTTCTTTTAAGGATGTATTGAAAAAGATTCAGGAAAGAGAACAAAAAAGAAGTCAGTCCATGGTTGATGAGAGAAGAAAGGGAGATGGACAGTTCTACCGTGGAACACTTCGCTCCGGACAGAGTCTGGAATCTGATGCAAGTGTTGTAGTGGTCGGGGATGTGAATCCTGGAGCTTCCGTATGTGCCAAAGGTAATGTAGTTGTTCTTGGATGTGCCAAAGGATATTTGAGTGCAGGATGTGATGGAGATGATCACGCTTTTGTCGCAGCACTTGACATGCAGCCGATGCAGATCCGTATCGGAAAACACATCGCAAGAAGTGCCGATGGAGAACCAGAGAAGAAGAAAAAGCTTTTCGGAAGATCAAAGAATAATGACAATCAGCCGATGGAAGCACAGATTGCATTTGTAGAAGATGAAAATATTTATATCGAGCCCATATCTAAAGCGCTCTTAAATGAAATCATAGTATAGTGAATGGAGGAAACAAAAATGAGTGAAGTTATCGTAATCACATCTGGAAAGGGTGGCGTTGGAAAGACAACAACCACTGCCAATGTGGGAACAGGATTAGCGAAGGAAGGAAAGAAAGTCGTATTGATCGATACGGATATCGGACTTCGTAATCTGGACGTTGTCATGGGGCTTGAGAATAGAATCGTTTATAATCTGGTTGACGTTGTGGAAGGAAACTGCAGAATCAAACAGGCAATGATCAAAGACAAGAAATATCCAAATCTTTTCTTACTGCCATCTGCACAGACAAGAGATAAGACATCCGTAACACCAGAACAGATGTCAAAACTGGTAGAAGAACTAAAAAGTGAATTTGACTATATCATTCTTGACTGCCCAGCAGGAATCGAACAAGGATTTAAGAATGCGATCGCAGCAGCAGACCGTGCACTGATCGTTACAACACCAGAGGTATCAGCAATCCGTGATGCAGACCGTATCATTGGACTATTAGAGGCAAATGATATACATAAGATCGATCTGGTGATCAACAGGATACGTATGGATATGGTAGAACGTGGAGATATGTTATCCAAAGATGATGTTCTTGATATTCTTGCGGTTGACCTGATCGGAATCGTACCAGATGATGAGAATATTGTCATTTCCACAAACCAGGGAGAACCATTGGTTGGAAGCAATACACCAGCAGGAAAAGCATACCAGAATATCTGTAATCGTGTGATGGGCAAAGACGTTCCATTCATGGAAATCACAGGACCAACTTTCTTTCAGAGACTTGCAAACGTATTTAAGAAGTAGAGGGGAGAGAAACGATGGGTTTTTTTGATAATTTTTTTAAGAAAAAAAGTTCAGGAGAAGTGGCAAAAGACCGATTAAAACTATTATTGGTATCTGACCGCTCAAATTGTTCTCCTGAGACAATGGAACTGATCAAAAACGACATCATTCAAGTAATCTCCAAATATATGGAGATCGATCCAGAGGGACTTGATATTCAGATCACACAAAGTAGCGAAGAATCCGAAGGACCTGCATTATATGCAAATATTCCGATCCGTGAGCTTAGAAAATAACATTGGAGAGATACTATGTTGCGAAATTATCGACTGCAGAATTACAATTTCAAACTTGTTTTTAACGTACTTGTACTGATGGCGATGAGCCTTTTGTTTATTCACAGTGCCAAAGCATCCTATGTGCCAAAGCAGGCATTGGGGATCATTATGGGACTTGGAATCATTGTGGTCGTATCACTGATCGATTATCAGGTCTTTACAAGAAATGCAGAAATATTGTATATTTTGAATGTGATCATGTTGATTGGCGTTAAATTATTTGGAAAAGATGTCAATGGTGCCAAACGATGGTTTTCATTAGGTCCATTGGGAACTTTCCAGCCATCAGAACTTAGTAAAGTGATCATGATCATTGTTGTTGCAGCATTTCTTGCGAAGCATCAGGATGATCTGAATGAACCGAAGGTATTAGGAAAACTTGCTGTAATCTGTGGAATCCCGCTGCTTTTGATCTTGAAACAGCCAAGTCTTTCTTCTACACTCGATATTTGTTTTATTATTCTTGGAATGATCTTTATGGCAGGATTATCCTCCAGATTGATCGTTCAGGTATTGATCGTAGGCGTACCACTTTTAGCAATCTTTTTGTGGTATGTCCAGACACCAGGACAGGTGTTGTTAGAGCCACATCAGGTAGCAAGGATCATGTCCTTTTTACATCCAGAGAATTACGCAGATTCCACTGCTTTACAGACAAGCAATTCGATCATGGCGATTGGTGCTGGCGGACTATTTGGCAAGGGATTTGGAAGTAATACGATCTCAAATGTATCTGCAAGTGATGTAAATTTGGTATCAGAAAATCAGACAGACTTTATTTTCTCTGTGATCGGAGAAGAATTTGGGTTTGTTGGATGTGTGGTATTGATCATTGTTTTTGCATGCCTTGTATATCAGTGCATGAATGTGGCGAAGAAATCAGGGAATCTGATCGGAACTTATGTGGCTGTAGGAGTTGCGTGTTATATGGGATTTCAGTCTTTTATCAACATTGCAGTTGCTACAGGAACCATGCCGAACACCGGACAGCCCCTGCCATTTATCAGTTATGGATTAAGTTCCTTAATGTCGGCGTCAATCGCGATAGGAATGGTACTTAATATATATTTACAAAGAAAAAGACACTAGGAGGTTCTATCTATGAATGTAGGATTAGTTGCCCATGATGGCAAAAAGAACCTGATGCAGAATTTATGTATCGCGTATCAGGATATTTTAAAAAAACATAAATTATATGCTACAAGTACGACTGGACAGATGATTGAAGATGTTGCAAACTTAAAGATCCACAAACTTCTTGCCGGCCATTTTGGCGGTATGCAGCAAATGGGATCTAAGATCTCCAATAATGAAATAGACCTCTTGATCTTTTTACAGGACCCGGCAAATAAGAAGAGAACACCAGATTTTTATAATGTTTTAAATCTCTGTGATCAGTATAATATTCCGTGTGCTACGAATCTGCCAACGGCAGAAGTATTGATTTTGGCACTGGACCGAGGAGATTTAGATTGGAGGAATATGTATAAATAGACTGTCACACGACGGTCTTTTTTTACAGAAAGCATAAAATGAAAAAATTAATTTGTATTTGTATGTCCGTCATGATGATCGCATTATCTGGCTGCCAGACATCGGCGAAGACAGGTGGATTTACATCATATGATGAACATTATCAGAAGAATGAAACGACATTAAAAGAAGATGCATTGAGTGACCGTTGGGAATCCAGAGGTTCTAAGGTAGCGGTTGTATCCAAAGAAAAGGCGGATAATAACGACTATCCAGAAGCCAAGGAAGTTCTGTTGGTTAATAATACAAAGAATAAAGTGATCGTTAGTCAGAAGGTTTTTGACCAGGCTTACCCGGCAAGTACAACAAAGATCATGACAGCATTGCTGACTTTGGAGAATTTAAATTTAAGTCAGGTTGTAACGATCAAACATGACATTACGTTCCCTGATGGAGCAGCTGTGGCGATCCACCTGAAGAAAGGGGATAAGATCACAGTGGAAGCATTGTTAAATGCATTGATCATTATGTCAGCCAATGATGCAGCCGTTGCACTTGGAGAGGCAGTGGCTGGAAGTGAAGCAAATTTTGTAAAAATGATGAATAAGAGAGCCAAAGAACTTGGAGCAACCAATACACATTTTGCAAATCCGAATGGACTTCATTTAAGTGATCATTATTCTACAGCGTATGATCTTTATCTGATCTTTAAAGAAGTAGCTAAACATAATGAATTCTTTAATATTGCAGGAAGATCAAGCAGCAGGATTGAATATCTTGGTTCCAAGGGAGAACAAAAGATTTATGATATGGCTTCCACAAACCAGTATATTGCCGGAACATACACCCTTCCAAGCCAGGTATATATGATTGGAGGCAAGACTGGTACAACAACACAGGCGGGTTCTTGCCTGATTCTTCTTACAAAGAATAAAGACGGTGAGGAATTCATTTCCGTGGTGTTAAAAGGCGTTACAAAATCAGCTCTTTACCATACAATGACAGATATATTATCAAAGGAAAACTAAGATGGAACGATACAAAGCTTACAGCACACATTTAAAGGAATTATATGGAGAAAAAGTATATAAATTACCAGTTAATCTTCCGGTGACTTGTCCAAACCGTATGGATGGAGATGGGTGCACTTTCTGTGGAGGTGTGGGAACCGGCTTTGAAGCTATGAACAGTGAGGTATCTGTAAGTGAACAGCTGAATGCGACAAAAGGAAAGATCACAAAACGCTATAAAGCAAAGAAATTTATCGCATATTTTCAGAATTATACGAACACATTCCTGCCGGTTGACAAGTTTGAAAAGTATCTGGTAGAAGCAGCACAGACGGAAGATATTGTAGGAATTTCGGTATCCACAAGACCTGACTGTATTACGAAGGAATATTTAGACTGTTTAAAGAAGATTTCTGAAGAATATCAGGTGAAGATCTCTATGGAATATGGACTTCAGACAGTCAATTATAAGACTTTAAACAAGATCAATCGAGGACATACACTGGCAGAATATCTAGATGCTGTGTTAATGACAGCACCATATGGATTTGAAATCTGCACTCATATTATTTTGAATCTGCCAGGAGATGACATGACGGATGTGATCGAGACAGCAAAGATTCTTTCTGCACTTCCAGTGCAGATCGTAAAATTACATTCTCTTTATATTCCCAAAGGATCAAAAATGTATGAGGAGTATAAAGAAGGAAAAATAACTCTTTGTGATCCAGAAGAATATCTGGACAGACTGGTAAATTTTATCTGTTATGTACGAAAAGATATGGTGATCGAGCGTCTATTCAGCAGAGTGCCCAAGGAAGATGCATCATTTTCTAACTGGGGCATCAGCTGGTGGAAATTAAAAGATCGATTTGACGAGATCATGGAAACAAATGATTATATGCAAGGATGTAAATTTGACTATTTAAATGGAGCAGCGCTCAGGCGATGGGAGATTTAAGAGATGGCAGCAAAACGAAGACGAAAAACAAAAATACATTGGAATATTGGAATGATCATTTTTGTAGTCATATTGGTCTACATCCTGATTAATGTCATCCTGTTTCTAGGCAAGAAAAAGCTGACTGTCTACAAGGTAACGGAAGATAAGATCACCAATACCTTATCGTTTACAGGAATTGCGATCCGTGATGAGGAACTTCTAAAGGCTTCACAAAGCGGTTATATTACCTATTATGTAGAAGAAGGAAAACGGATCAAGAAATCAGGAACGGTCTTTACGGTTGATAAAGATCAGAAGGTTCAGGATGCATTTGTAAGTCAGGTGCAGCAGCTTGAGAAAAATAAAAAAGTGATCGATGATGAAGAGATTCAGCATAAGATCATAGATTATCAGTCTGTATATAGTGATCATAAGTTCAGCACGGTTTATGATCTGAAATATGATCTCAAGAATGCAATCCTCAATTTAAGTGAAGATTCTATGAAAACAGTTATAGAAGCAGTCAAACAAAAGCTTGGGGATACAAGTTTTGAGACACAGAAAAGTACAAGCAGTGGGGTAACACAATTTTATTCTGATGACTTTGACGGTAAGAGCGCAAAAGATATCACAAGCAAGGATTTTGACCAAAGTCAGTATCGTGTTCAGAGGTATAATACGTCCGATAAAGTAAAGAAAGGCAAAGTTGTAGCTAGGATCAACAAAAGCGAAAAATGGCAGATCGTAATTCCACTAGAAGCAGATCAGTATCGGATGTTGAAGGATAAAAGTGAAGTGTCGGTTCGTTTCCTGCAAGATCAGACAACAGCCACAGCAACGGTGGAAGTCGCCAAAAAGGGAAGTTCGTATTTTGGATATCTTAAGTTTAATGATTACGCGGTACGTTATATCAATGAGCGCTACTTAGAAATCGATGTGACGCTTGATTCCTACAAGGGATTAAAGATTCCAAACACATCCATTGTAAAGAAGAAATTCTACCAGGTTCCAGTAAAATACCTTACAAAAGGAGATAACAGTGCGAAAGAACAGTTTACCGTACGTGATACAAGCAACAAAGGCGATGTGACGGTGGAACAAAAGAGCTTTACGATCTATGGAAGAACGAAGGATTACTGTTATCTTGATCCAGAAGAAGTTGGAGAGAACGTAGTGCTTCAGGCAATGGATTCCAAAGATACATTTTTGATTGAGAAAATGAAGACATTAAAAGGAGTTTATTGTACAAATCAGGGATATGCGGATTTCCGTCCAATCGATATTCTGATCGAGAAAGATGATTATTCGATCATTGCAAATGATACCAATCAGGGAGTTAGTCGGTATGATTTCATTGTTCTTGATGGAACAACGATCAAGGAAAACCAGATCATATATTAAGGCATATAAATTTATAAGAATTACAGAAAGAAGGAATTGGATATGTTGATCGAACGCTATAATGAAGTAAAGAAACATGTAGAAGAAGCTTGTAAACGTGTAGGACGTGATCCACGAGAAGTGACAGTGATCGCAGTCAGCAAGACCAAACCATTAGAAATGGTAGAAGAATTAAGAAAAGAAAAAGTACTTGATTTTGGAGAGAATAAGGTACAGGAGATCAGAGATAAATATGCAAATATCAGTTGGCCGGTAAGATGGCATCTGATCGGACATCTTCAGACCAATAAAATTAAATATATCGTGGATAAAGTAGCATTGATTCATTCTGTAGATTCCATAAAACTTGCACAGGCGATCGACAAAGAAGCTGCAAAGCATGATGTCAAAGAAGTTCCAATTCTGATCCAGGTGAATTTTGCACACGAAGATACCAAATTTGGATTGAATCCAGAAGATGTTTTTGATGTGGTGAAAGAGATTTCTGCCTTAGAACATGTAAAGATTAAAGGGTTAATGCAGATTGCACCATTTGTTGACGATCCAGAAGACAATCGTAAGTATTTCCGTGCGATGAAGCAATTATCTGTTGACATCAACAACAAAAACTTCGATAATGTAGATATGAGTATACTTTCCATGGGAATGACCAATGATTATGAGATCGCAGTAGAAGAAGGTGCGACAATGGTAAGAGTTGGAACGGCAATCTTTGGAGAGAGAAACTATAATATTTAGTGGAGGAAGATCTATGAAAGGTACAGTTGACAAACTGCTGAACTTTATGAAACTATCAGACGATGAAGAGTACGATGAAGAATATGAAGAGTACGAAGACGATGAGGAAGAAGAGGAAGAACCAAGAAGTACTTTCTCCTTCTTTAAGAAGAAAGAGCCTGAAGTAGAAGAAGAAAGCAGTAACAGCAAGATAAGTCAGCCGTTTGATAATACAATTACAGCAAGCAGAGAAGCAAAGAAACGAAGATTTACAAGTACAGGAAGCAAGGTCGTATCTATGAATGGAAGAGGCGTGGAAGTTTATGTAATAAAGCCACAGGATTTTGCAGAAGCACAGACGGCAGCTGATCTTTTAAAAGAAGGAAGAACAGTTGTGATCAATCTGGAAGGTGTAGAACTTACAGTTGCACAGAGAAGTATTGATTTTGTGGGCGGAGCAACTTATGCGATCAATGGATCCTTACAGGCAGTATCAAACAATATTTTTATTGCAGCACCAGACAGTATTGAAGTCAGCGGAGATTTAAAAAGCGAGATCATGAATGAGAATACGATCTCACCACAATTAAAATAAAAGGTCATGAAGGAAGAAGAGTTATTAAAGAAACGTCTGATGGAATTATGTGAGAAAGCATATAATCAGAATATCTATACATATACACACTTTCTGAATGAATATGAACAGAGTATCTATCAGGATATGAAGCAAGAACTTGCTTATGCACATCCAATACTTGTTGGAGGGCATAAGTATTTTACAAGGGCAGTGGTGATGTTTGGCTCAGAAGAATTATTTGGTTATCAGGGTGAGGTTCCAGTGGTTTGTGCCAGGATCTCACCTGTTTTTGATAAATTCGCAGAAGAATTAAGCCACAGAGATTATCTTGGAGCATTGATGAACCTTGGGATCGAGAGACATTTGATCGGTGATATCCTGATCGATGGGAGATATGCCTATATTTTCTGTATGGAACATATCATAGGTGTGATCAAAGAACAGCTTGATCAGGTAAGACATACACGAGTTTTTGTGGAAGAAGTTTCATGGGAAGAGACCGGATATGTCCCAAAATACAAGAAAAAAGAAGGATTTGTTGCGTCCATGAGGCTGGATGTTATGGTTTCACAGGCCTTTTCTTTATCCAGGAATATCAGTGAGAAGCTGCTAAAGAGCCAGAAAGTATTTCATAATGGGAAGATGTGTTTATCAGGTGGACAAAAGATCAAACAGGGCGATATCATATCCGTGCGCGGATATGGGAAGTTTCTGGTGGAAGATTTAGGAAAAACATCAAAAAAAGGCCGTCAGTTTATCACACTGGCGATCTTTCAATAGGAGGAATATATGATTACACCAGTTGAGGTATTAGGGAAGGAACTAAGAAGAGGATTTGGCTACAAAGCAGTCGAAGTTGATGAATTCTTAGAAGAATTAGCGAAAGACTATGAGAAAGTCTATAAAGAAAACAACGAACTGCGAGAGAAAGTATCTGCATTGACAGAGAATTTAAGCCATTACCGCACGATCGAAGAATCCTTAAAGAGAGCATTGGTTCTTGCGGAAGAGACATCCAAAGAGACAATTGAGAATGCAAACAATAAAGCACAGGCATTAGAAGCAGAAGCATCCCGTAATGCAAAACAGTTGGTATCAGAGGCAGAGGATCAGGCAGAAAAGATCTTAACAAGTGCGAAAGAAGACTTTAAAGAAGAGAAAGAACAGCATGAAAAGACGATTGAGAATTATCAGAAGTTGATCCGTAAACTGGAAAGTGATTATCAAAGCTACAAAGCCAGAATGAAGCAGTTTATCAATGGGCAGATGGATATTTTAGATAATCCTGTTTATGAGATGGAATTCGAAATTGCAGGATGCGAGCAGACAGATGGAGATGAAGAAGATGAACAGCAAAAACAATTTGGAAATGAACAATAAGATTGAGATCTGCAATGAAGGAAAGAAAGCATATGATATCGTATTAAGAGATTCCTTTGCAGACCTCCTGGACCAGATGGAATTCCTTGAAATTGAGAAGAAAAAAGTCTGTATTGTGACAGAAAGCAATGTTGCACCAATCTATTTAAAAGAAGTTTGTGAACTGATCTCATCCAAGGCTTCCAAAACGATCACATTCAGTTTTGAAGCCGGGGAAAAACATAAGCAGTTAAAGACGATCGAAGCATTATATGAAGAACTGATCATCAACCATTTTGACCGACAGGATCTGTTGATCGCTCTAGGTGGAGGAGTTGTCGGGGATATGACAGGATATGCTGCTGCAACATATCTTCGAGGCATTGATTTTGTACAGGTTCCAACAACACTTCTATCTCAGGTTGACAGCAGTATCGGTGGAAAGACTGGTGTTGATTTCTTACAGTATAAGAACATGGTTGGGGCTTTTCATCAGCCAAAGCTTGTATACATCAATACAACAACCTTAAAATCTCTGCCAGAGAGAGAATATTTCTCTGGAATGGGAGAAGTGATCAAACACGGATTGATCAAAGATGCCGATTATTATGAATGGATCAAAGAAAATATAGATGCGATCAAGGCAAGAGAGCATGAAGCAGTGAAAGAAATGATCTATCAAAGCTGTCTGATCAAAGGCGGTGTGGTAGAACGTGATCCAAAGGAAAAGGGTGAGAGAGCGCTATTAAACTTTGGACATACTTTAGGGCATGCGATCGAGAAACTAAAGGATTTTACATGGCTTCATGGAGAGTGTGTGGCAGCTGGGTGCTGTCTGGCAGCAGAGATTTCTTGTATAAAAGGGAATATCAGTAAAGAAGAAGTTGATGATATCAAAGGTGTTTTTGAAGCATTTGATATGAATGGAGATATCAGTGAACTTTCAGCAGATGATATTGTAAAAACAACCAAATCCGATAAGAAGATGGTCGGAGATAAGATCAAGTTTGTATTGTTAAGATCTGTCGGAGATGCATATATTGATATGAGCGTGACGGATGATGAAATGAAACAAGTATTACAGGGATAAGTTTTTAAGGACGAGACATGAAGAAACAGATTCGTATTTATATATATATCATAGGGCTGATCTTGATCGATCAGTTAAGTAAGATTTGGGCATTATCTGCACTTCGAGGTACAGAAGGGATCGCTGTGATCCCCAATGTATTTGAACTTTCTTATCTGGAGAATCGAGGGGCGGCTTTTGGAATCCTTCAGGATCATCAGATTTTCTTTGTATTGATCACAGTAGCTGCTGCAGTGATCTTAACATGGATCTATCGGAGAATACCACAGCCGAAGAAATATATACCACTTCGTATCAGTTATGCATTGATCATGGCAGGAGCGTTTGGAAATCTGATTGACAGAGTATTCAGGGGATATGTGGTTGATTTCTTTTATTTTAAATGGATCGATTTTCCAGTCTTTAATGTTGCAGATATTTATGTGACCGTAACAATGATATTACTTTTGATCTTGATCTTATTTTTCTATAAGGAAGAAGATCTTGATTTTCTTAACAGGAAAGGAAAACATGGACGAGACAATAGAAATTAAAGTGACAAGTGAAATGGCAGGTAAGCGTCTGGATGTGGTGCTTTCGGAGCAGTGCAGCGATCTTACGAGAAGTTATATCAATAAATTGTGTAAGGAAGAACGTGCAGCATTAAATGGCAAGACTTCCAAAGGCAATAAAAAGTGTAAAGAAGGAGATGTGATCACCTTACAGGTTCCAGAACCGACAGAACTTGAGATTTTGCCAGAGGAGATGAATCTTGATATTGTCTATGAAGATCAGGATGTTATTTTGATCAATAAGCCCAAAGGCATGGTAGTGCATCCGGCAGCAGGACATTACAGTGGTACGCTGGTCAATGGATTGATGGCACATTGTAAGGATGATCTGTCAGGAATTAACGGAGTGTTAAGGCCTGGAATCGTGCATCGTATTGATAAAGACACAACAGGGATCCTGATCGTCTGTAAGAACGATATGGCACACCAAAGTATTGCCAAGCAGTTATATGATCATTCGATCACAAGAAAATATCATGCGATCGTTTATGGAAATATCAAGGAAGAAGAAGGAACAGTCAATGCACCGATCGGAAGAAGCTTAAAAGACCGCAAGAAGATGGGAATCGTCATGGATGGAAAACATGCAGTGACGCATTATAAGGTATTAAAACGTCTAAAGAAAGGTTTTACTTATATCGAATGTCAATTAGAGACAGGAAGGACCCATCAGATCCGTGTGCATATGGCATCAATCAAGCATCCATTGCTAGGAGATGATGTCTATGGACCAAAGAAGTCAAAGTATACACTGGAAGGGCAGTGTCTTCATGCGAAGGTCCTTGGATTCGTACATCCAAGAACTGGAGAATATATGGAGTTTGAAGTGCCTTTGCCAGAGTATTTTGAAAAATTACTGAACAAGCTGGATAATTAGAACAATCATAGGAGGAAAAACGGAATGAAACTTGGATTTATCGGATGTGGAAATATGGCACAAGCAATGATCACTGGAATTTTGACACAGAAAGTCGTAAGTCCACAGGAATTGATCGTATCCAATCCACGAGAAGAAAAAACAGCGAAACTAAAAGATGAATTTGGAATCATTACAACAACAGACAACAAAGAAGTGGCAAAACAATCAGATATTTTGGTGTTATCTGTAAAGCCACAGGTATACCCAGCTGTGATCAAAGAGATCAGAGATGAAGTAAGCTCAGAACAGATCATCGTAACGATCGCAGCAGGTGTTTCTATGGAAGCAGCAGAGCGTCAATTTGGAAAAGAAGTTAAGATCGTACGTGTGATGCCAAATACGCCAGCTCTGGTAGGAGAAGGAATGTCAGGACTATGCTGTAATGAATATGTAACGGAAGAAGAGTTTGACCTGGTACATAAGATTTTTGAAAGTTTTGGAAAAGCGGAAAAGATCACAGAGAATCTAATGGATGCCGTTGTTGGAGTCAGTGGAAGTGGTCCAGCCTATGTTTATATGTTTATTGAGGCAATGGCGGATGCAGCAGTTGCACAGGGACTGCCAAGAAAGCAGGCATATACATTCGCTGCACAGACATTACTAGGAAGTGCAAAGATGGTTCTTGAGACAGGACAGCATCCAGGAGAATTAAAAGATGCTGTATGTTCTCCAGCAGGAACAACGATCGAAGCGGTTAACGTTCTTGAGAAAAAAGGAATGAGAAGTGCAGTGATCGAAGCTGTGACTGCAGCAGCAAAGAAAAACCATCAATTAGGAAAAAAGAAAGAAAAATAAAAAAGTTCTTTACAAATCATAGAAACCTATGATATTCTATAAAAGTTAGTGAAACCGATACTCAGATTTGGGCACTCCAACCCTTTCCTGGTATCAGGCGATATAAGAATTTTAAGGAGGAAAACACAATGATTTCATCAGAAAAGAAAGCAGAAATCGTAGCTAAATACGGTAAAGACGCAAAAGATACAGGTTCACCAGAGGTTCAGGTAGCAATCTTAACAGCTAGAATCAACGAACTTCAGGATCATTTCAATCAGCATCCTAAAGATCATCATTCAAGAAGAGGACTTCTTAAGATGGTTGGTAAGAGACGTAACTTATTAGCTTACTTAAAGAGCAAAGATGTTGAAAGATATCGTTCATTAATCGAAAAATTAGGATTAAGAAAATAATCTTATCAATGAAGATATTGAAACTGCCGCATGGAATGTCATGCGGCAGTTTTTTATTGCATAGAAAATTTCGATTTGCATAGGAAATTTCGATTTGCATAGGAAATTTCGATGAAATCGCCAATAAAATAAAAATCATCTGGTCTTTTTAAACAAACCATGCTATACTAACTAGGTTACTGAGGCGTTTTCCGAGACTGCTGAAAAGCTTATTACAACATGAAGGAAGACAAGTAGTCGGTTTTTCAGTTGTTTCGGCGCCTTAAGACAAAAAATATAAAGGAGACGAACTATGACAAAACAGTTTAGTATGGAACTTGCAGGACGTACACTGATGGTAGAAGTTGGACGTGTTGCAGCACAGGCAAACGGTGCAGCATTTATGCACTACGGTGATACTGTTGTATTATCTACAGCAACAGCATCTGAAAAGCCAAGAGATGGAATTGATTTCTTCCCATTAAGTGTAGAATATGAAGAGAAATTATACGCAGTAGGTAAGATCCCAGGTGGATATTTAAAGAGAGAAGGAAAACCTTCTGAGAATGCAATTCTTACAGACCGTGTGATTGATCGCCCAATGAGACCACTGTTTCCAAAAGACTACAGAAATGACGTTGCATTAAACAACTTAGTTATGTCTGTAGATCCAGATTGCAGCCCAGAACTTACAGCAATGCTTGGTTCTGCGATCGCAACAGCAATTTCAGATATCCCATTTGACGGGCCTACAGCATCTACAATGGTAGGACTGATCGATGGAGAATTCGTGATCAACCCAACTTCTGCACAGAAAGAAGTTTCTGATCTTGCATTAACTGTTGCATCTACAAGAGAAAAAGTTATCATGATCGAAGCTGGTGCGAATGAAGTACCAGAAGATGTGATGTTAGAAGCAATCTTCAAAGCTCACGAAGTGAATCAGGAGATCATCAAATTCATCGATACGATCGTTGCTGAATGTGGAAAAGAAAAACATGACTACGAGCATCATATCGTAGATCCAGAGATGTATGATGATATGGTAGCTTTCATTACTCCAGAAGCAATGGAAGAAGCTGTATTTACAGATGACAAACAGACAAGAGAAGCAAATATCCGTGCGATCGAAGAAAAATTAGAAGAAAGATATGCTGAGAATGAAGAATGGTTAGCACAGATCGGTGAAGCTGTTTATGCATTCCAGAAGAAGACTGTCCGTAAGATGATCTTAAAAGATCACAAACGTCCAGATGGTCGTGATATCAAACAGATCCGTCCACTTCACGCAGAAGTTGACTGCCTGCCAAGAGTTCACGGATCTGCATTATTCCAGAGAGGACAGACTCAGGTTATGACAGTGACAACACTTGGATCATTATCTGAAGCACAGCGTCTTGATGGAATCGATGTAACAGAAACAACAAAACGTTATATGCATCACTATAACTTCCCTTCTTACTCTGTAGGAGAAACAAGACCAAGCAGAGGACCAGGACGTCGTGAGATCGGACATGGTGCATTAGCAGAGCGTGCGTTAGTTCCAGTATTACCAAGTGAAGAAGAATTCCCATATGCGATCCGTACAGTATCAGAGATCATGGAATCTAACGGATCTACATCTCAGGGAAGTATCTGTGCTTCATCTCTGTCATTAATGGCAGCAGGTGTTCCAGTGAAAGCTCCAGTTGCAGGTATCTCTGTTGGACTTGTAACAGGAGAAGGAGATGACGATTACATCATCTTAACAGATATTCAGGGACTAGAAGACTTCTTTGGAGATATGGACTTTAAAGTAGCAGGTACAGACAAAGGTATCACAGCGATCCAGATGGATATCAAGATTCATGGATTGACAGAACAGATCATCCGAGAAGCGATTGCAAGAACAAAAGAAGCAAGAACACATATCCTTCATGATGTTATGAATCCAGTGATCCCAGCTGCAAGAGACCACGTCGGAGAATTTGCTCCAAAGATCTCTCAGTATACGATCGATCCTGAGAAGATTTCAGAAGTTATCGGTAAACAGGGTAAAACGATCAATGGAATCATTGATGAAACAGGTGTTAAGATCGATATTGACGAAAGTGGACGTATTGATATCTTAAGCGAAGATCAGGCAATGATCGATAAAGCGATCAGCATCATCAAATCCATCGTAGAACCATTGAATGTTGGAGATATTTACGAAGGTGAAGTTGTAAGGATCATGAACTTCGGTGCATTTGTACAGCTTTCTCCAAACAAAGACGGAATGATCCACATTTCAAAACTTTCTAATGAAAGAGTTGAGAAAGTAGAAGATGTCGTGAATATCGGAGACAAAGTAGCTGTCAAAGTATTAGAGATCGACAAGATGGGAAGAATCAATCTGAAATTAGAAGAAAAGATTGAAGATTAATTAAGAATGACAAAACAGCTTTTTGTATGCGAAAGTGTATGAAAAGCTGCTTTTTTGTTCTATAAAATCTAAGCAGAGTACCACGTCCATATTTTAATATGGGCGTGGGTGAATGCGTCCTGACGGACACATTATCGTTTCCCCTGATTCTGAATATACTGTTTTATTGTGTGCAGACTGTTTTCACTAACAGATGAAATAAAATAACTATCCGACCAAAAATAAGGTTTCCAGTAATATTTTTTTAAAATGGTTTCGCCATACAACTTTCGTGCTTTTCGTGCTGTTTGTGTTTTTAAAACATTTGCAAGTTCCGCCGGTGAAGTTGTTGTATCAGCTTCCATCAGGATATGGACATGATCCGATTCGCCATTGATCTCTAGGATGTGAAACCCTCTTTGATCTGCTACATAGTGGATACGTTCATAAACAACATCTTTTACTTTGCCTGTTAAGACTGGATGTCTGTATTTTGTAACAAACACGATATGGTATTGCAATAAAAAGCAACTATGCCGGTTTATATAATAATCTGTATTATCTTTCTTTCGCATGACGTATCTCCTTTACAGCTAAACATACGTTTGATATAATTGTACTATAAAAGTACGATATTTTCAACATATCAGAAAGGAGACAACCATATGGCATACCGTGTGACACAAAGAATCATTTCTTCGGATGATCTGTTATATCCATATTTTGACGATCTGTGCAGAAAGTCCAAGCTGTTGTACAATGCAGCTCTTTTTCGTGTGCGGAATATCTTTACCGGTTATGACAAAGAACATCGGACAGAGAACGAAGTCGAAGTCTTTCAAGAAGTTGCGTTATTACAACGATCTTATCCAAACATGCACGTCCGCAGAGTGATCTCTTATACACACCTTGAAAAGATGATGCGTGTCACAGAGAATGCAGATTTCTTTTCCGGACTTCCAAGACAGACAGCACAGCAGATGGTCAAACAGTCAGTCACAGATTTCAAAAACTGGCTTGCTTCTTTAAGAGAATATAAAAAGCATCCAGAAAAGTATCTGGGTAAGCCTAAGATGCCTCGCTATAAGAAAAGTGACCTGACGACTGTGATCATCACAAACCAGGATGCTGTCTTGTATCGGGACGATATCGGGATGTCCTTAAAACTGCCTTTGCAAAAGCAACGCTTGTACTTTTCAAATCTTTCTTCGGATCCTGTATTAAAAGAAGTCAAGATCAAACCGTATTATGGTCGTTTTTTACTCTGTCTGACACTGGAAGAACCAGATGTTGCATTTGATCCTTCCGGATCTCATGTATGTGCCATTGATCTTGGAACAGATAACTTCGCAGCGATCGTATGTGATGATCACTCATCCGCAATATACAAAGGCGGAGCTGTCTTATCCAAGATCCAATGGTTCCATAAACAGAGAGCAAAGTATGTCTCCATCATCACAAAAGGTCATGAAAAGAAACACGCTGTTTCCAAGCGGTTAAGAGACCTTTCTTTCCATTATGCCAATTTTGTGAAAGACCAGTGCCACAAGATCAGTCGTAGTATCATTGACTTCTGTATGGAACACCAGTGTGGAACACTGATCCTTGGTGTGAATCTGCTCTGGAAGCAGAGATCCAATATGAATAAGATCAACAACCAGAATTTTGTCTCCATGCCGATCACTCTCCTGCGGACAATGATCACATATAAAGCTCTGAATGCCGGCATCAGAATCATAGAGCAGGAAGAAAGTTATACTTCCAAAGCGGATCTGATCGCAAATGACAGGATCCCAACCTATGGTGTCGATGATAAGGATGCTTCGTTTTCTGGAAAGAGGATCAAACGTGGTTTATACCGTTGCTCTAACGGAATGATCTTAAATGCGGATTGTCACGCAGCAGCAAATATCATGCGGAAAGCGATCCCTGATATCTGGAAAGATACCAGAGATTATACGTTTCTTTCTGCTCCTGATGTGTATGGATTCCACAAACTGAATCCGAAAGGTATTCCCGTCAAAGGGATAGCGGCATAAGTGAATATGCCTTGATTGGTACGGACAGCCAATCTTTTGGTCAGAAATGGGTAACTGTCACGACTGTTAGAAGCCACTTCCATAGGAACTACTGTACCGCATGGGAGGGGTAATTCACAGGAGAATTTGATAACTTAAGTAAAATAAGAGGTATAAAACAAATGAAACATATTATATTAGCATCTGCTTCCCCAAGAAGAAAAGAAATCCTGGAACTTGCCGATCTGAAATTTGATGTTATGCCAAGCGATGCACAAGAGATCACAACAAAAACAGCGCCAAATGAAGTAGTTATGGAATTAGCATCGATCAAAGCAAAAGACATATATAAGAAGTCAGAGAAACAAAGTATGATCGTGGGAGCAGATACCGTTGTAGCATATCAGGGACAGATTCTTGGGAAACCGACAGACGAAGCGGACGCAAAAAGAATGCTTACGATGTTAAGCGGACAGACACATGAAGTGTATACAGGAGTTTGCGTCATCGAAGATGGAAAAACAAAAACATTTTATGAAGAAACAAAAGTTACATTTTATGAGATCAGTGATGAGCAGATCGATCGTTATATCAAGACTGGAGAACCTATGGATAAGGCTGGATCTTATGGGATTCAAGGAAAAGCAGCTGTCTTTATCAAAGGGATCGAAGGAGATTACTACAATGTTGTAGGATTTCCAATTGCAAGATTTTTGCAGGAAATCACAAAATAGTTATGTATTTTTTCAAAATATGAGGGGAAAACCTTTGACGATATCTATGAATCTCTGTTATGATGTGAGATAAAGGCAAAAAATAGATATATTGATAGGAAATTTAAAGAAAGGGATTAGAAGAATGGGCAAGATTGCGATCGTAACAGATAGTAACAGCG
>OODU01000562.1_pt1 | contig 41181 bp, 37 predicted proteins | sample 1671171 | NCBI WGS metagenome assembly OODU01 (sample SAMN06348129, study PRJEB24527) | human gut metagenome | biome: human gut; feature: ankylosing spondylitis patient; material: feces | host: Homo sapiens | place: China | collected 2015-10
TATAATGGGACAGGTCTGGGAATGCCTATTGTGAAACAACTTGTAGAAAAGATGGGCGGAACCATAACAGTTGAAAGCAAGCTTGGTGAAGGAAGCTGTTTTACTGTAATACTTCCATTTAAAATTGATACGAATGCACGGCCAGAAGAAAAAGAAGATTTTGATGCAGATATATCAGATATCCGGGTATTGCTGGTTGAAGATAATGAGCTGAATGTGGAAATAGCAGAATTTATGCTGACGGAAAATGGAGCTAAAGTAGAAACAGTGAACAATGGGTTAGAAGCTGTTCAGCATTTTGAAGCTTCCGAACCGGGAACATACGATGTTATTTTAATGGATGTTATGATGCCGGTGATGGATGGTCTTACAGCTGCAAGAACAATAAGAGCTCTGGATCGGCAGGATGCAAAAACAATTCCTATCATTGCTATGACTGCAAATGCATTCAGGGAAGATGCCGAAAGGTGTATGGAAGCAGGAATGAACGCACATCTTGCAAAGCCGTTGGATGATGAAAAAATTAAGCAGACCATAAGCGAAGAGTTGAGAAAGCAAAATGCCTGTCATGAATGATTATGAGGCAACCGCAGCAATCAGGAGCCTTCCAGTTGCATGGGATAAGCAGACAGGAAACATAGAGAGAGGATTTTGTTATGACAGAACAGAAACTGTATCAGTTTTGTGATACAATGGCTGCATCTGAATACCGCTCGCTGATCCGTCCATTTCTGGATATCTCTACACTTTCAGCAAGATTGAAGGCGGAAGAATGCATTTCCACAGAATACCGTATGTGTGATGGCAGTTGGCACAGGATGCTTTTTACTGTAAAAAAAGGGATGAGTCTGGAAATGTAACCCATGTTTGCAAAATACGTGAAGAGTTGAGACGTTTTTGTATTAAATTAAAATTAGATAAAAGGCATGTGAAATACGATGATGAAAAATAACTATATAAAACAAAAAAGAAAAGATCAAAATCCGGTAAATCATTGGAAAATTTTTGAGGGACGGTTGGTATTCCTTCTGGCAATGGTGATTTTGGCTGTTGTTGCATATACTTTTATTTTACAACAAGCATATACCAAAACTGCTCTGAAAACAGAAATTGAACGAGATATTTCCAGTGCAGATGCGGTTCATAAGCTGGTAAATGACAGACTGGGACGAAAAGATTTTAATGAAATAAAAAGTAAAGCTGATGAGAATACAGAACTATTCAAGAATATGTCGACATATATGAATGAAATCAGAACGCTGAATTCTACGAGATATATTTACACAGCAACCAGAAATGAAGACGGTAGATTGATTTACGTTGTAGACGGACTGGATCCATCGGCTGGTGACGTCAGACATCCAGGAGATCCGATTGAAAAGGAGATGGTTCCTTATATAGAAAAAGCACTTTCTGGAAAAACAGTATATTCTCAGGATATTGTTGATACAACATGGGGACCTATTTTTACAGCCTGTTATCCTGTGACAGCGGAAGATGAATCTAATGAAGTGATAGGTGCTTTCTGCATAGAAATGGATATGCAGAAAGCGTATGGAATGGTTGAGAAGACGAATAAGTTAAGTATTGTACTGGGATGCATTACAGCGTGTATTTTGGTAATATTATGTACCTGTGGATATTCTGTATATAAGAAGCAAAAAGAAAATGAGCAGAAACAGCAAAAACTGTTGCAGGAAGCTGCAAGACTGGCCGATTCAGCTAATAAAGCAAAATCAACATTTCTATTTAATATGTCTCATGATATTCGTACCCCTATGAATGCAATCATTGGATATGCAGAATTGGGAGAGAAACATTTAAAGGAGCCAACTATATTAGAGGATTACTTTGAAAAAATATTATTGTGCGGAAAGAAAATGCTGCATTTGATTGATAACATTCTTGAATTAGCACGAATCGAAAACAACCAAGCAACGCTGGATGAAACAATAACAGATGTTTCTAAAAACTTTGATTTATGTATTGATATGTTTAGGAAACAGATAGAAGAAAAACATCAAACACTGAAAGTCAATAAGAACATTCGATATCCATACTTGTATATGGATGATGCAAGATCATCTGAAATTACGATTAACATTTTGAGTAATGCTGTGAAATACACGGGTGAAGGCGGTAACATAAGCTGTACATTGAACCAATATCCCGGCGAAAAAGAAGGTTGGAGTGTATTAGAGCTTATCATAGCAGACAACGGAATCGGAATGTCAGAAGAATTCCAAAAACATATTTTTGAATCATTTTCACAGGAACGATCTTCGTCAGACAGCGGAATAGAAGGTAGCGGACTTGGCATGGGAATCGTGAAGAAACTGGTGGATTTAATGAATGGCAAGATCACAGTTCAGAGCAAACCGGGAGCAGGTTCTACTTTTACAATCACGCTTCCATTAAAAATAGCAAATGCGGAAGAAAGGAATCCGAAACATGCAGACGGTCAGTTGAATATCAAAAAACTGGAAGGAAAAAGGGTTCTTCTGGTAGAAGATAATGACTTGAACGCAGAAATTGCAACGGAACTTTTGACGGAAGAGGGAATCATGATAGAAAGAGCGGAGAACGGCGTTGCATGTATTGATATGTTTAACAAAGCAAAGCAAAATTACTACAGTCTGATTCTGATGGATATTCAGATGCCGATTATGAACGGATATGAAGCATCCAGGAGAATTCGAGAACTGAAAGACGGTAACAAATCGCAGATTCCAATTGTTGCAATGACAGCAAATGCGTTTGAAGAAGATAAGAAGATGGCTTTGGCAAGTGGCATGAATGATCATGTTGCAAAACCAATAGATATGAATGTATTATTGCCGACTATTATGAAATATATGTAAAGGAAGAAAGAAGGACACTGATTTTGCAGTCAGTGTTCTTCTTACATATCAGTCGACTAAAGAAAAACATTTTATAGATTTTACCTTTTTCCCCGGTTGGCATACCTAAATATGGAGTATTGCCCTGTATTCGAGCCAAACAAATGAATCGTGGGATTTCAATTTCTGTGAAAGAGAATCAATTGCAATTTAAATTTGGTAAATCTACGTTTGGAATACAACGGAAACAGTAGCAAACATTTTTATTACAATATCTGGATCATTTATAGCTCACATGGGAATGGATTTTACGGAATACTTAAACAATTACCGGCTTATAATGGCGGCAAAGCTTCTCAAATCATCCGATGAGTCTATTTTGATGCTCGCAGGTTCAGTGGTTTTGACAGCCTGTCTTATTTTAATTGTATTTTAAAAAAAAAATATGGTGTTTCACCCGGAATTTACAGAAAAGTATAGAAGCTGTCGAGAGTCACTCGTGAATGATTAGATTGTTCGACTGTTTGGAGATTCCTTTTTTCTTACTTGCTGAAAGTGATGGATGGAACGTATAATAGTGTTAATCATTAGAAAGATTGTAATACATCGGAGGGATACATTATGACAAAAGCAAAATGGAAGCTAAATACGATTTACATATCTGAGCGATTGCAGGAAGGTTTACAGCCTATTTCTCATTGTGCTATGACCACGGTAGTTGCACCTATGGGATACGGAAAGACCACTGCGGTAAACTGGTATCTCAGTGAACGTACCAAGGCAGAGCAGCTGCGTATCATTCGCATCAGCGTGTACTCCGATAATCTTGCGATTTTTTGGAAAAATGTACAGGAGGCGTTTACTCGTGCTGGCTTCTCTTTTCTACAGGAGTATCCTTGTCCGGTAGACGCAGCAGGCGGCGGATTGTTGATTGATAATCTTTGTCATGTGCTGGCGGGGGAAGTATCCTGCTATCTCTTTATCGATGATTTTCATCTACTTACGGATAAACGAGTTGCGCTATTTCTCTGTATGTTAGCAAATCGGTTACTTTCAAATATGCATCTGATTGTAGCAAGTCGGGACCGTTTTTTGCCTGCTGCAGAGGCGCTGCGGCTTGGAGGAAAGGTGTATCAGATTGGCACAGAACAGCTACGCCTGAATCAGACGGAGCTTGCCACTTATGCCCATCGCTGTGGCACAGAGCTTTCTGAGACACAACTGAAAAATCTGCTTTATTCCAGCGAGGGCTGGTTTTCAGCCGTGTATCTGAATCTGCACACACTTTTTGAGCGTGGTGTGTTGCCTGGTCGTCATTCTGATATTTATGCTACATTTACCGCTGCTATGATTGATCCGCTGCCCAGACCGCAACGGAAGTTTTTGGCGGTCATGGGGCTTGCCGACGAATTTACGGTCGAAATGGCACAGTATATCACAGGTGATGCGAATGCGGGGCAAATGCTTTCTGTGCTGACCGAGCAAAATGCCTTTGTTACGCACCTGCCGGACGGTACGACGTATCGTTTCCATCACATGATGAAAGAATGCGCCGAGCGTAGTTTTCTGAAAATGAAAGCAGAAGTGCAGCAACTTTATTGGGAGCGCTTTGGCTTGTGGTATGAAGAACATCGGCAGTATCTTCACGCGATCGCTGCTTATGAAAAGAGCGAAAATTATGATGCACTGCTGAGGGTCATTCGCAGCGACGCAGGTATTCTGTTGGCGTCGTTGAAGGCTGAGGATGTACGGAAAGCGCTGGATAAATGTCCTGCCGAAACGTTGAAAGCACATCCTTTTGCAATTTTGGTACTAATGCGTCGAATGTTCACATGGCGACAGATCCCGAAAATGATGGAACTGAAAGAGTTATTGATGACAGCAATTGAGGAACATCCGGAGATGCCCGAAGAAGAACGTGGCAATTTACTGGGAGAATGTGATCTTATTTTAAGTTTTCTTTGCTACAATGACATCGGCGCCATGAGCCGCCTGCACCGTAGCGCCAGCAGCCAGATGTCGCACTCAGCTATTAGTATCCAATCGAGCGGTGGTTGGACTTTTGGCTCGCCTTCCGTTCTGATGATGTTTTACCGTATGCCGGGAGACTTGGAAAATGAACTTGCTGAAATGGATGAGTGCATGCCTCATTATTATAAGGTCACCAGTCATCACGGACAGGGAGCGGAGACCATTATGCGCGCAGAGGCGTTGTTTTGCCAGGGACATTTCACTGATGCGCACATTGAATTGGAACGCGCCTATACACAGGTCAAAGAAAATGGGCAGATTAACATGGCGCTTTGCTGTGATTTTCTTTCACGCAGGCTCTCGCTGTATGTTGAGGTAGAGCAACGTTATACTTTTGACGAACGATATGCGATGTTGTTGCATTATCATGATGCTTCGTGGATTAACCTTTGGTGCGCTACCAGCGCTTATTACCATGCATTGTGTGGCAAAATTGACAAAATTCCGGAAGTTTTTTTAAAACATCGGCTTTCGGACATTAATATGCTTGCACCGGGCAAGCCCATGATGGAGATGATTGAAAATCAGGTGTATCTTGCAGAGGGCGCTTATGCCAAGGTGGTAGGACGTAGCACACAGCTGTTAGCTGTGTGTGAGACCATGCATTATGTGCTGGTAGCTCTTCATATTCAGATTCAGACGGCAGCAGCTTATGAAAAGTTGGGTAAACTTGAGGAAGCCCGTATATGGCTGAAAAAAGCACTTTCGGATGCTGAACCGGATAATCTTGTGATGCCATTTGTGGAAAACTATGATTTTTTGAAGCCGGTGCTGGCATTGGAAATTCGGACCGACTTTATTGCACAGATTATTAAACTGGGCGAAGCAGCAAAAGGTCGAAGAGGTGAAAATGTCCGACCAGCGGTATTTGTCACATTGACTGAAAGGGAGTATGAGCTCGCTTGTTTGAAAGTGCAACGTCTGTCAAATCGTGAAATCGCAGAAAAGCTGTTTCTCTCTGAGGGTAGCGTAAAGCAGTATGTAAATCAGCTTTATTCTAAACTTCATATTGAGGGCGATACCCAGACTAAGCGAAAGCAGCTTGCTGAGTTGCTCAGGCAAAAGAACTAACCTTTGGTTAATGGTTATTTTATCAAATCCACTGTACAATATTTGTACAGTGGATTTTTAGTTTCTTTAAGAATCCAAGGCGGCTTTGAGATATAGTTTATTATTTGAAGAAGGAGGGGAAGAACATGCTGAAACGCTTAAAAAAGTCTCTGTCGCTTACTTTAGTACTGGCGCTATGTATGAGCTTTATCGCTTGCGGTAGCGATGGTAAAAGCGACGACAATTTTTCTGATGATTCGGATTCCTTCGAGGGGAGGGTTAAGGATTCAGAGCAGATCGCAGCACAGGACAATCCAAATGAAGGCTTAGGAGGTGGCTTAAACGAAGATGCGGTCAATGATTTCAGTGAATTTGAGGGGATTTGGTTGGGTGAAGCGAACAATGAGTATGATTCTATGGAGATTGACTCAGAGGGCAATTGGACGCTTTTTCTCAGTGGTGAAGTGGTGGATAGCGGCTATCTCTGCTATGAGCCGGAGTGGGAAGCTATCTATGCATATAGTAACCTGGATGATTCCGGTAGCCGTATTGCCATAGAGGACGGTCAGCTTTACAGTGCAGCTTATGGTTACTTTAACTATGGAGAAGGGATGGAAAATCTTTTGTATGAGGACGGGAGCCGTCTTACCGAGGACGACGAATCTGATTCATCGAGAGACGAAGTGCCAGAGTGGAACGGACGCTTGAGTGGAGAGTCAGACATCTACTGGAGCTGGGATTCCGAGCTTTGTCAACGAAATGTTTCGGAATTCAAGGGTATTTGGTACTATGATGGTGATTTGTCAGCGGAAATCTATATTGTTATTGACAGTAATGGCAATTGGAGCTATTACCAGCGTGCTCCCGGCGCTGAGCCTGCGGAAATGGACTATGGTACGTTTTCTTATTCCACGGATGAGGTGAGCACCTACTATGCCAATTCCACTTTGTATGACAGTGTGTCGTACCGAGTTTTTGAAATTGACGAGAATTCTCTGGCTTGGGGAGATGAGGGTGTTTATTATAAAATGGAATAAATGTGCTTTTGACGGATTGTTTTAGATTCACAATAGAAGCATATCGTGCATTCTTTTAAACATGCCGAAAAACTTTAGAAGGAATGGAGGAAGGGGAGCTATGAAAAATACAATAGAACAGAAAACGACCATGATAGAGGAACAGTTAGCGCAGGAACTGAACAAAAGTAAGAGTGGCAAGTTAGGTGGTAAAATGCTTTCACTGTTGGGCGCAGTAATTGGTATAGCAGGAGTGGTTCTGGGCGGCAAAATTGTGCTGGTAATCATTGGCGGTGTGCTTATCGGTTTGGGGCAAATGGTACAGGGTAAGTCTAGGGGAGAGACAAGCCAGCAGGTATTTGATACCATTGTGCCGGATATGATGAGCATGATTTTTGAAGACGTACAGATAAATCCTGCTCCTCATCTTTTAGATGTGAAAGATACAAATATTCCATTGCCAAATCACAGCTATTGCAGTGGCAGCGGGTATGTCCGAGGCATATATCGTGGCTTGACTACGGAATTGTGTACAATTGAGTTAACAAGTGTCAGTGAAGTTCAGCGGGAGGAGACCGGTCTGTGGGAAAAGACGGAACAGAAGGTCTACACGGGACAGTGGATGCTGTGCGAGCTGAATCAGGAATTTTCTACATGGCTGACAATCTGGCCTCGAGACAGGATGGATAAACTCTTCAACACCCAGACAATTAAGACAAACAACGAGGCCTTTGACAAGCGCTTCAATCTGAGTAGTGATGATGTGCAGGCAGCCCTTCATATCCTGTCTTCTAGTCGCATAGCGCAGATTTTGACGTTGGCAGACTCTACCTTTGGTAGATTTTCTATGAACCTCAATTCCGATGGCAGGCTGTATATTGCAGTGCACAGCGGACGCGGTTTTTTTGATCTTGGCAAGGGGCGTGAAAATCCGGCACAGCTGTGCCAGCGTTTTACCAGCGAATTGAAATGGTTTACGGAGATGATGGATATATTTTGTTGTAGATGATTTTTTTACCGCTTTACTAATAGTGCGCTTTGCAAAAAAATAAAATCGCACATTGAATAACAGTTACCTGCATGATATGATTAAATTTATCAAGCTATAGTTAATAGTTATAGGAGTTCATGAATAAAGGAGATCTACCGTGCAGGTATCAGATAAGTTAATCAAACCCTTAACAGAAATAAAATATTTAAATGCGGATAATGTCAGCAGATATCGCTGTATTATGCGCATTTTTTTTGAAAACTATGAAAAATTGAAGTACTGGCTGTATCAGGAAGATATTTATGAAGAAATGATAAAAGATCCTTATTTTGCAGAGTATAAGCCTGAACAATGCCAGCAGGATCTGGCTATGCTAGTGGAGTGGAAAAATTTGAACACGATTCAGGATACTAGAAAAGTAGCCTCTATCGAAGCATTTAAGAATAAAAAATACCGCTATCAGATGTCAGAATATAGTGTGGAAATTGAACGTTTGGTGCTACGTTTAGAGAATCTTTTTATTGAGGGTGCATCACTGGAGCCAACTTTATTAGAACGAATCAGAAGAGAAATTGAGCGTTTTCCGGAAATGTCAGAGTTAGATGAAGATGAAGTTTATACCTGGTGGACGGATTTGAACCATGATTTTGTTCGTTTGAATCAAAATTATCAGGATTATATGGTATTCTTTTATCAGATTATGAAGGATACGTTGGATTATCGAAAGTGGTTTGAGTTTCAACTATCCTGCCAAAAAAGTGGAGAGCGGCAAAAAGAGTTGACAAACAGTGTTTTTGGAATATTTAGTGGCGGAGAAAAAGCGATGTCGATGTATGTGCCTTTATTTTCAGCAGTAGTTGCTAAATATCAGGGTGGAAGAGCAGACGCGCCTAGATTGATTTCACTGGATGAAGCGTTTGCCGGAGTAGATAATAAAAATATTCGGGATATGTTCCGCCTTATGACAGAATTCCAGTTTGACTTTATCATCAATTCTCAGGTGCTTTGGGGAGACTGTGATACTTTGGATGCACTTGCAATTTATCAGTTAATTCGTCCGGAAAATGCGAAATTTGTTACGGTGATGCCATATCTCTGGAATGGGCATAAAAAAGAGTTGTTAGAAGATGAGGAAAAGGTAGAAGAGAGAGGAATCGAGATTGAGCAGGCGGCAAGAATCTGAGCAACTGAAGAAATGTGTAGAATATTTTCGGCAAAACTCAGTATGGGAAAAGGTACTGAACGGTTTTTTTGAAAAATATGCTTCTTATGGAAGATTCTCAGGGAGCGTTCGTGTTCAGAGCTTATCGCCGGAAGAACTGGAAGAATTGGAAGGATTCTTTGGAAAAAGTTTTCATCGGCAAAAAAGTGTGACAATCTCTGCTGAAAAATTTCAAAAAGTATTAGAAAATAGTCGCTATAAAGGACTTGCACCGGAAGAGATTCTGGAAAGCTATTTTGGAAAAGCACTGTGTAGCAAACAGGAAGAAAGAATCTTAAAGGCGCAGAAACAGCAGGAATTGCTACTGCGCATGAGTAGCGAGTATGAGGGGACACCGGCACAGGTGGAGTTGGAATATTTCATGCAAATGCTGAAAGGAAATTCCAGGGAAGATTTTGAAGAACTGGAGCAACAGTTAAAGCTTTCCGCAGAAATATTTAATAAACTGCCATACAGGAAAACACAAAAAATATACCTGGCAGTTTTTGCTGCAATGGTGACTGGAAATCCACATGTATTTGACCAAGGCACTGTGGGAGGCAGACTTCTTTATCAGATCATTCAGAGAAATTTGGAATTACGAAATTTAATAATAGGGCAAATAGAGACCTTTCCGGCCTATAAAAGACAGAGAAGTTTTCTTGCAGCCGGAATTTTGCTGGATGATGTTTCGAATTCTGTAATGTTGTATCGGGTGGAGGCAGTGAAAAAAGATGGAGATATGCATAGTGGAGTGGCGGGATTTCAAAAAGAGCAGGATATCAGGAACGGCTGTTTATTTCATAAATAAAATCCTTTTGTTTGTCATAGGCTCTTTCCACTTCCTTTGGAGGTGTGAGGAGCCTTGTAAATTCGTTTAGTACTCCCACAGAAACTTCTTTAAATTTACTATCCCATGAGAATGTCGGGATTAAGCTATACAATGTCTAAATTGGATATAATTCATAGCCGTAATCCTTTAATATCTTTAATGCGTGATAAGATGGTATTGCAGCTGCAGTTGATAATGCCAGGCAGTGTGTCAATGACATTGTACAGGAAGTGTTCCATTTCATCACTTGACGAAGCAATGGCATGTACATGAAGTTTGTCTCTTCCTGTAACACGGTAAATCTGTGTAACTGTATCATTTTTATACAATATATCTGTTATCTGTGATAGATGCTCTGGCTTTGTTTCGATTTCAAAATAGCATGATACAGCACCACTAATTTTTTGAGGGTTTATTATTGTTGTATATTCTTCGATTACACCTTTTTTCTCCAAACTTTGAATTCGGGCTTTTACTGCTACTCTGGAAATACCGGTTTTTTCACCAATATCAGAGTAAGAGATACGTGCATTTTCTATAAGCAACTGGATAATCTTCTGATCCAGTTCATCTAAACCGTCTAGGTACATAATAGTCTCTCCTGTAAAATAATGTCCATTGCATATTAAATATCATATCATTCATATTACAAAAAGTAAACAATAGCTTGACTTGGTTACTGTGACTACATATAATTATTACATAACGAAACTTATAACTTACATTTCGAAAATACAAAAAATTCTGATGGAGGAGAAAATAAGATAATGTCAAAGGATGAATATTTGATCACAGATGCGCCTCTGAAAGCATTGACTGTTTTTGCAATGCCTATGATTTTAGGCAGCTTTTTTCAACAAGTATATAATATGGCTGATTCTATTATCGTTGGTCAGTTTGTCGGCTCTTCTGCACTTGCGGCAGTTGGTGCTTGCGCTGCACTTACGAATGTCTTCATTTGTATAGCCTTGGGTGCCGGTGTGGGCGCAGGGGTGCTTGTGAGCCGTTATTTTGGAGCCAGAGATTATAGTAAAATGAAAACAATCGTGTCAACATCATTGATTAGCTTTCTGATTCTAAGTATGCTTCTGGGGGTTTTTGGTTTTTGCTTTTCCCGTTCAATGATGAACTTATTACAGACGCCAGCTGATATACTGGATGAAGCAGTGTTGTATCTTCGCGTTTATTTTGTAGGCTTTCCGTTTCTGTTTATGTACAATATCCTTTCAACGATGTTCACATCTATCGGAGAGTCAAAAATTCCATTGGGTCTTTTGATATTCTCTTCTGTTTTGAATATATTTATGGATCTTTGGATGGTGGCCGGACTTGGTCTGGGTGTGTTCGGCGCAGCCCTTGCAACTCTCATTGCACAGGGGATTTCCGCAGTGTTTTCGCTTTTGATTTTCTTTAGTCGGATGCGCCGATATAAAAGTCATTTTGCCTGGTTTAATGGGCAGGAGTTGTATTCTATGCTTCAAATCGCCGTGCCATCAATTCTCCAACAGTCCACAGTATCAATTGGTATGATGATCGTACAGGCAGTTGTAAATCCATTTGGTACACAGGCACTCGCTGGTTATTCGGCAACGATGCGAGTGGAAAATGTTTTTTCGTTAATCTTTGTATCTATTGGAAATGCAGTCTCACCGTATGTATCCCAGAATCTTGGCGCAAAGAAACCCAAGCGTATCAAAAAAGGGTATCATGCTGCACTGGTATTGGATCTGTGTTTTGCAGTTCTTGCTTTTATAATCATTGAAACACTGCATACTCAAATTTCCTCGTTATTTCTGGGTAAGGATGGAACCGCTTTGGCATATCAGGTGTCCGGGGATTATATGAGATGGCTCGGCTGCTTTTTTATTTTTATGGGTATCAAGATGGCAACGGATGGAGTTCTTCGTGGACTTGGAATCATGCAGCCTTTTCTCATTGCGAATATGGTAAACCTGGCAATCCGTCTGTCAGTTGCTTTGCTCTGTGCACCTCGTTTTGGCATCTCATTTGTCTGGCTTGCTGTACCAGCTGGCTGGTTTGCAAATTTTCTGATTTCCTATGTGGCACTCAGAAAATCGTGGAAAAAATTATAAGTAAGGGTTGACAAGGGGATATAGACACCATATAATCGTTCTAAATAGAACGAAGTGAAAGGAAGGAGAAACGCTATGTTTTTTTGGGATCAACATAAGACAATCTCAAGTTGTTATGAAATGCTTTCAAGAAAAGTATGTGAGAAATACCAGTTAACACAGATGGAATATGACATACTGATATTTTTGCATAACAATCCACGGCATAATACGGCAGCGGAGATTGTCAAAATCCGCAAATCCACAAAATCTCATGTGTCCTCTTCCTTGAAAAATCTTGAAAGCAGAGACCTGGTAAAGCGAGTCCAAAGCACTGACAATAAGAAGCATATCGAGATTGTTTTATTGGAGGCAGCTATTCCGATCATAGAAGATGGAATTAAAGTGCAGAATGAGTTTGCAAAAACGGTCTTGCAGGGACTAACCCAAGAAGAAAGGCGCATATGTACAGAAGTATTTAATAAAATATGTAAAAATGCGGATGAATACTTAAAAACGGGCGGAGTGAAAGAATGAAAAAAGATAAATGAGTAGTGAAAACCCATAGGTTTGCCTATGGGTTTTCACTACTCATTTATAAATCAAAGGATAAAAAGTAGTCTGACTGAAAATGGGGTTTGGAAAAGTCAGCGTGAAATATTCATGGAAAGGAACGAAAAGATGAAGAGTGAAATTGTATTATTTACAGATGGTGATGTTAATATAGAAGTTCAAATTAATCCTGAGCAAGAGACTGTCTGGCTGACTCAAAAACAAATGGAAGCGTTGTTTGAGGTTAAGCGCGCTACAGTAAGCAAACATATCTCAAATATTCTTGCTTCAGGAGAATTGGATGAGACTTCTGTCGGCTTTTCCGACAGAAGTACGGGGGGAAGAAAACCTAAGATTTATAATTTGGATATGATTTTGTCTGTAGGGTATCGAGTTCATTCCAAAAGAGGTATCGCTTTCAGAAAATGGGTCAATAGTGTTCTTAAACAGTTTATTTTGAAAGGCTATGCGCTCAATGAAAATCATCTTCAGGCACTTAGGAAAACAGTTGATATTCAGTCAAGGATGCTTGTGGATGCACTTGACATAGAAGAAAAAAATGTGCTCAGAGCTATAAATGAATACACGGATGCATTGATTCTTCTGGATCAATATGACCACCAGGCATTAAGTAAGCCAGAGGGAAGTACTCCGATATACCGCATTACTTATGAAGATTGTGTTCAGATGGTTGGACAGATGAAGGATTCTTTTGAAACAGATGTATTTGGTGTGGAAAAAGAGACCGGTAAGGTAGAAGGAATTATTGCTGCAGTTTACCAAAGTGTATTTGGACAAGATGCGTATCCGTCTTTGGAAGAGAAAGCGGCAAATTTATTGTATTTTATGATAAAAGATCATCCATACGCAGATGGCTGTAAAAGAATTGCCGCATCACTGTTCCTGGAATTTTTAGACAAGAACAATGCGCTGTTTCAGGATGGAGAGAAGAGACTCAGTGATGGAACGTTAGTAGCAATTACATTAATGATTGCTGAATCAAAAGCGGAAGAAAAAGATGTAATGGTAAAATTGGTAATGAATCTGTTGAGGTTAAATTAAGTTTAATGATATCCACAAAAAAGATAAAAATAAGAGTGCATTGTTGACCGAAGCTGACAATACAATATATAATGATGAAAAAGGCAGGAAAAACGCTAAATAGAAAATCAGTGCCGGGTAATAATCTGGTAGATTGTGGAGAAAAGAGCAATGTACAAAAGTAGAAAAAGATTAGTCGTATTATGTATAGGTATACTTGTGGTTTTGGGAATGTGGATGATGGTATCAGTACGTTGCTGGGCTGCTGAAATAGATAATGATAAAGAACAGCCACAGATGGCAAAGCAGGATAATTTAACGCAACAGGAAACAAAAAAATCAGACACGCAGGCAAAAGAGCAGAAGATCATCCGTGTCGGTTCGTTTGAGGATACCTTTAATTATATTGATAAAAACGGTGTCAGACGAGGATTTGGCTACGAACTCATGCAGGCTCTGGCAAGCTATACCGGATGGAAATTTGAGTATGTGAAATGTGACTGGTCAAACTGTTTTGACATGCTTGAAAAGGGTGAGATTGATATTATGGGTGATATCTCTTACAACGATGAACGTACAGAAAAGATGCTTTTTTCCGAGGAACCGATGGGAGAGGAAAAATATATTCTTTATGCTGATTTGTCAAATACGGATATTGTGACTTCTGATTTTAAGTCTCTGGATGGGAAACGTGTAGGTGTGCTCATGGGTACAGAACCTGAAATCATGCTGACAGAGTGGGAAGATAAGAACGGCATAAATACAGAACATATAAATGTGTATAATAATGATGATGTTGAAAAGAAATTAGCAAATCATGAGATAGACTGTTTTGTATCTTTGGAGGAATCCATCTGGTCTGAACAGGGAATATCATCTGTTACCAATATTGGTAAATCAGGTATATATTTTGTAATGAACAAAGAGCGCAGCGATGTCAAGACGGAACTGGACTGGGCTATGCGTCAGTTGGCTCAAGATAGTCCTTTTTTTCAGGCAGATCTGTATAAGAAGTATTTTACTCTTGATTATAATCAGATTCTTACAGGTGAAGAAAAGTCCTATCTGGAAGAACATGGTGATATCTGGGTAGGATTTTTAAACAATGATCCGGCAATCTTTTCTATGGATGAAGAGACTGGAAAACTTACCGGCATGCTGTCAGAATATATCTCTTATGCAAAAGATTGCCTGAATGATCAGACACTGGAGTTTAATATGAAGTCGTATGATAATTATGACGAAATGACTCAGGCGCTACAGGAACATGAAATTGATATTATTTTTTATACCAGCAGAAATCCTGATTTTGCAGAAGAAAAAGGATATGCACTTACAAATACAGCGTGGACTTACAGTCTGATGGCGGTAACAGATGAGAAAAAGTTTGATGAAAATAATGTGTATACAGTAGCTGTGCAAAAGGAAAAAGATGCCTTAAAACAGCATATTGCGTTCAGTTATCCACAATGGAAGCTTGTAGATTGTGATTCGCTTGAGGATGCTGCAAATATGGTTTCCGGTGAAAAAGCAGACTGTTTCCTCATGGGAGCAAGTCAGGCGATGATATATGATAACAGCCGGAGTTTCAAAAGTGTTCCACTTACAAAAACAATGGAGGCATGCTTTGCGATAAGAAGTGGAGAGGCAGCTCTTTTGTCGATACTGAATAAAACTTTAAAGGCCATGCCGTCTGATATGCTTACAAGTGCAATTGCTATTTATGACAGTACGGCAGGTAGGGTGACATTTTCTGACTTTGTAAAAGACAATCTGCTTGTTGTTTTTGTCACCATAGGTTTTTCTTCCTTTAGTATAATTGGCATTATTCTCGTACTTTTAAGAAAGGCAAAAAAAGCGGAAACTGTCGCAAAGCTTGCGGCAAATAATACACAAAAACTCAATGGTAAGCTGGAGATTGCTCTGAAAAAAGCAGAAAATGCCAGCCTTGCAAAGACAAATTTTCTTAACAATATGTCGCATGACATCCGTACTCCTATGAATGCAATTCTGGGCTATGCACAGCTTATGGAGGATGAACTAAAAGGAAAAGAACTGACCGAAACTTCAAAACATCTGGAAAAACTGCAACAGTCCGGCAGAATCCTTTTGTCAATCATAAACAATGTACTTGATATGGCTCGGATTGAGAGCGGAAGGATGGAGATTGATGAGAACTATGCCCAGATTGAAGCTATCTGGCAGAATTTGTTTGAACTATTTGAGGATGAAGCAAAGAAGAAGAATATTGTATTTCATTACAAGGTGGATGTAGAGCATAAGCACATATTGACAGACGTTACCAAGATAGAGGAAATATTTGTTAATATCATGAGCAATGCCATGAAATATACTTTATCCGGCGGTTTTGTTACGGTAAATGTAGAGGAATTACCATGCGATGAGTCAGGGTACATAATAGTAAGAACTCGGGTGAGCGATACCGGAATCGGTATGAGTCAGGATTATCTGACAAAGATTTTTGAGCCGTTCACACGGGAACAGAACACCACAAAGAGCAAAATCACAGGAACCGGACTGGGAATGTCAATCGTAAAAAAATATGTTGCTCTGCTTGGTGGAACAATAAATGTAGAAAGTGAGCTTGGAAAGGGAAGCGTCTTTATAGTTACACTAAAGCACAAGATAGCGGATAAAAGCTATTATGCAAAAAAATATGTTGAAAACCAAGAAACAGGTAGTGGGATCCTGAAAGGCAGGAATGTCCTTTTAGCAGAGGACAATGATTTGAATGCGGAGATTGCAGAAATAATACTGGAGCGTGCCGGTCTTAAAACAGAACGTGTGGAGAATGGCATTCAGTGTATAAACAGGATAATGGAAATGCCGGTGGGTACGTACGATATGGTGCTTATGGATATTCAGATGCCCAAAATGGACGGTTATAAAGCAACACAGGAAATTAGACATCTGCCAGATAAAGCTAAAACGTGTATACCAATTATTGCAATGACGGCAAATGCATTTGAAGAAGATAAGAAAGCGGCCCTTGCGGCTGGAATGAATGGTCATATAGCAAAGCCAATTCAAGTTGATAAGTTGCTGTCGATATTATCGGAAATCATTAGACAGCAAGAAGATTTTCAATAGACAGATTGAACGCAGATAAGCATTCCCCCGCTTCAAGTGCGCGGAGCACTAAGCAGCGGGTGTCTGCTTTACGAATATGATTGATGCATTTTGCGAGTTGTTACACATCAATACCATCTCTGGATAGAACACCCTGAGTATAATAGTGCTTGACTTCACGCATTTCCGTAACCAAATCTGCGTAATCAATAAGCTCCTGCGGTGCATATCTTCCAGTGAGGACGACTTCTACTTTCGGGTTTCGATTTTGCAAGATTTTAATTACGTCTTCACTGGAAAATAATTTGAAATATAAGGCGATTGTAATCTCATCTAAAATCACCACATCAAACTTGCCGGATTCCAAAATTTTTCCGCATTTTTGTAAAGCTGCAGTTGCGACTTCTCTATCATGTTCATTAGGTTTTCGGTCAATGAAACAGCCAGCTCCAAGCTGTTCGATTTTGATGCCGTCCATTACAGTTTCTATGCCGGTTTCGTGGTATTTCATGTCTTTGATAAACTGAGCAATATACACTTTCTTGCCGGCAAACAAGGCTCTTAAAGCCAGACCAAAAGCCGCTGTACTCTTTCCTTTGCCATTTCCGGTGTATACGTGAACGAATGATTCTTTCATAAGAGATGCCTCCTGATTTTTGCATATTTGTTATCTTTTATTTTAGCATAAATTAGGGTGTCTGTGAATCTTTTATATTGACAGGGGAGCATTTTTAGTATATGATTAGTACTAATAAAGGGGAGTAACCTACGTTGTAAATAGCGTTTGTGGTATCGTCAGTACGATGGAGACATCCGGTGCCACAAAAAAATGGTGAGACTTTTATTGCATTTTTTGTTATGCAATAATGGTTTCTTTTTTTATACATTTTTACCGAAAGAGTCTTTCATTGCATAATAAGCAGAGTACATTAGTAAACAGAGGAGGCTAAAACGTAATGAAAGAAATTTATCAACAAACAGTAGAAGAAGTCCTTAAACAGGTAGGTAGTAAAGAATTAGGACTTACAAGTGAGCAGGCAAGAAAGTCCAGAGAAAAATGTGGTTGGAATGAGCTTGCAGAAGGCAAGAAAAAAAATATTGTTCAAATTTTCTTTGAACAGTATAAAGATTTTTTGGTACTTATTTTAATTGCATCAGCAGTCATATCAGGTATACTTGGAGATGTAGAGAGCGCCGCAGTAATTGTGACAGTGATTACAATTAATGCAATTTTAGGAACGATACAGACAGTAAAGGCGGAACAATCGTTACAGAGCCTAAAGAAGCTTTCCGGACCAGAGGCAAAAGTATTGCGTGATGGGACAGCCATTCAACTTCCGGCAAGAGAGTTAGTTGTAGGAGATGTAATTTTACTTGAGGCAGGAGATATGGTTCCTGCAGATGGAAGATTAATTGAGAATGCAAGCCTTAAGGTTGATGAAAGTGCGCTTACCGGAGAAAGCCTTGCAGTGGAAAAAAATATGGATACTCTTTTGAAGGAAGCACCGCTTGGTGATCGAACAAATATGTTATTTTCCGGTAGCTTTATAACATATGGGAGAGGAAAAGCAGTTGTTACTGAGATAGGAATGCAGACTGAAGTCGGAAAGATTGCGGGGCTTTTGAAATCCACTTCGGAAAAACAAACTCCTCTTCAGATGAGTTTGGAAAAATTTGGAAAAAAACTTTCTATTTTAATTTTAATATTTTGTGGAATTCTATTTGCAGTCAGCGTATTTCGTGGTGAAGAAATCAGCAGTGCGTTTATGTTTGCTGTGGCACTTGCAGTTGCAGCGATTCCGGAAGCGTTGAGTTCGATTGTGACAATTGTGCTTTCTTTTGGAACACAAAAAATGGCAAAAGAGCATGCAATTATTCGTAAACTTCAGGCAGTGGAAGGTCTTGGAAGTGTTTCTATTATCTGTTCGGACAAAACCGGAACACTAACTCAGAATAAAATGACTGTGGAAGATTATTATATAGATGGAAAACGGATTTCAGCAAGTAAAATTGATATAACAGACCTGGCTCAAAGACGACTTTTGGACGATAGTATTTTATGTAATGATTCAACAAATGAAAATGGGGTGGAAATCGGAGATCCTACAGAAACTGCGTTAATTAATTTAGGAAGTCGATATGGGGTTGAAGCTGCAAGTGTAAGAACACTTTATCCAAGAAAAGGAGAACTTCCATTTGATAGTGAGCGTAAAATGATGTCAACCTTGCATCAAATTGACGGTGAAAATCGAATGATTGTAAAAGGAGCCGTTGATCGGCTTTTAGAACGAACAGAACGAATTTGGACAAAAGCTGGGGTTCGAGAACTTACGGAAGAAGAAAAAGAAAAAATCCGGCAACAAAACCAGGAGTTTTCGATGGAAGGATTACGAGTGTTGGCATTTACCTATCGTGAAATTCCTGACCAGCATAAACTAACGATAGAAGATGAAAATCATTTAGTATTTCTTGGATTAATTGCTATGATGGATCCGCCGAGAGAGGAATCAAAAGCGGCAGTTGAAGAGTGCATAAAAGCAGGAATCCGTCCGGTTATGATTACAGGAGATCATAAAATAACGGCGGCAGCAATCGCAAAAAGAATTGGAATTTTGCATGATTTATCGGAAGCTTGCGAAGGTGCAGAGATTGAAAATATGAGTGATGAGCAGTTAAGAGAGTTTGTTCCGAATATTTCTGTATATGCAAGAGTATCACCGGAACATAAAATTCGCATTGTTCGTGCATGGCAGGAAAAAGGAATGATTGTGGCGATGACAGGAGATGGTGTAAATGATGCTCCGGCATTGAAACAGGCAAATATTGGTGTTGCGATGGGAGTAACCGGGACAGAAGTTGCCAAAGATGCAGCGGCAATGGTGCTTACAGATGATAACTTTGCAACAATTGTAAAAGCAGTGGAGAATGGACGAAATTTATATCGAAACATCAAGTCTGCGATTCAATTTCTTTTATCAGGTAACTTCGGAGCAATTTTAACGGTGCTTTGTGCATCACTGGCAGGGCTTCCGGTTCCATTTGCACCGGTGCATCTATTGTTTATTAATCTTTTGACGGATAGTCTTCCGGCAATCGCATTAGGAATGGAACCACATAACCGAGAAGTGATGAATGAAAAACCAAGATCCGCAGATGAGTCAATACTGACAAAAGATTTTCTTGGTAAAGTCGGTCTGGAAGGTTTGGTAATTGGTGCAATGACGATGATTGGATTTTTGACAGGCTATCATCAAAACGGTGCGTTACTCGGAAGTACATATGCATTTGGAACACTCTGCCTGGCACGTTTGTTCCATGGATTTAACTGTAAATCAGATCATCCGGTTCTCTTTACAAAACGCTGTTTTAATAATAAATGGCTTCAGGGAGCATTTTTACTTGGTGCAGCACTTATTACTGCAGTATTGATGATTCCGGAACTTCATATAATATTTAAAGTAGAAACTTTGAATTGGATTCAACTTGGTTTGGTATATCTGTATGCGTTTGTCAGCCTTCCGATTATTCAATTTCTTAAATGGGTACGCATAAAATTAAGAAAAAATGGAGAATAATAATGGATTTAAATAAAATGAATATTAAAAAAATTCGGGAATTGATTGCATTTACTGTACTTCTTGTTGTTGCATTATGGAAGTTCGATGTAGTAATCCACGTAATAAAAGAGCTATGGGGAATTGTATTCCCCTTTGCTCTTGGTGGAGCGATTGCATTTGTGATCAATGTACCAATGAGTTTTTTAGAACAGAAAATTTTTGGGAAAGCAGAAGCGGGAAAACAGGCAGTGGGAAAGTTTGCAAGACCAGTCAGTCTGTTGCTTACCATTATATTAGTGCTTAGTGTGATCCTGTTAGTGCTGTTTGGTGTAATTCCACAACTTACGCGAACAATGGGAACCTTAATGACAAGTATTACTGATTTTATTCCGCAGATGCAAGAGTGGATTCGAAAATTTTCCAATGATAATCAGGAAATTATGAATCTGGTAAATCAGGTGCAATTTGATTCTGATAAAGCAATTAAGTGGGGAATCAGCGTTCTTGGAAACGGAGCAGGCAATATGATGAATACGACAATGTCTGCAGTAGGCTCCCTTGTTAGTGGATTTGCAACTTTCTTTATTGCCTTTTCTTTTGCCTGTTATGTTCTTTTTCAAAAAGAAAAATTACATGTACAGATAAGAAAGATTTTTTTTGCTTTTATTCCGAAACAAAAAGCGACGATGTTTCTTGATATTTGTTCCCTGACTTATCGCACATTTGCCAACTTCCTTACCGGACAGTGTGTGGAAGCTGTGATTCTCGGAAGTATGTTTGTCATTACATTAAGCATTTTGAAAATGCCATATGCACTTTTAATTGGAGTCTTAATTGCATTTACTGCATTAATCCCTGTTTTTGGAGCATTTATCGGGTGTGTGATGGGATGTTTTCTGATTTTTATGGTGAGCGCCAAACAGGCAATTTTGTTTATTATTGTATTTCTTATCTTACAGCAAATTGAAGGTAATCTGATTTATCCACATGTTGTGGGTGGGTCTGTAGGACTTCCATCAATCTGGGTACTTGCAGCAGTTACAATTGGTGGAAATCTTATGGGAATTGTAGGAATGCTTGTGTTTATTCCTTTGGTATCTGTATTGTATACGATTTTCCGCGAATTTGTATATTCGAGATTGAAAAAGCGACATATAAAATCAGTGACAAAGACAAAAGTAGAGGAATATACCACAGAAGAAATTGCAAAGATGGAAGGAACCTGTAAAAAACAAAATGATGAAGAGTAGAATGAAGTGATTCGCTCCATTGGTCGTTGCAGCACTTTTAAAAACAGTTTGTTTTAACAGGAGTGTTTTCTGTTAACGCAAACTGTTTTTTTGTAAAAATTCATTGTGGCAACCAAAGAACGAATAAATCAATGAATTGACAAAGCAGTCGAGCTGTGATAGGGTATTCATATAAAGTATGAAAGAACGGTTTGAAGGATGAAATACGAAAGGAAACGAAAATCATGCAAAGTTTACTCGACGAATTAAAAGAAATGCAGGCAAAACTATCTGCAATAATTGTACGGCTTGAAGCAGAACATAACACAGTGACTGCGACGCTCGCAGAGATAAGAAGAGTGGCGGTGCTTGAGGAGATTTACAGAGCCGGAGGAACGGTAACCGCAAAGGAAGTCTCTTGTTTTGCAGAAAAGTATGGAAAAACTCCGAGTTCAACGGCAGGCTATTATTCAGGAAATAAACCGTCACTAACAGCATCGGAAGATCGCTTAGCCAGAGTGCTTACGGAAACAGGACGGATGATTGTGTTGGAAAAGCGTGAAGAGTGGGGCGAAGATTGGCTGGAGAGGGTGCCAATGGAGATTGTTTCAAATGCGTATGCCAGAGATACGGAAGTAGTGTTTTGAGTGCATCCAAATAATTAAAAGTTAGAAAGAGGAAAAACCCTAGAGCATTCATGGCGCTTTGTGCTATACTAAAACTTAATCAATATAAAATTTATGCATAAAAAGGAGTAAAAAATATTGATCAATCAAGCGGCAAAGAAAATTTTAAAAGCACTTTCTTTTGATGGTGTAGAAGTAGAAATGTTTCGTCATATGGCGGATTTAAAGCGATTGGATCCTATGAAAATTTTTTATAAAAAAGTAGATGAAAAAATATATAATGGGAGCCATGTAGTACCGGTTCGTATTTTCTTTCCAAATGAAAAAAGTTTTCGGGAAAGTGAAGAAAAAAAAGCGGACAGTCAAGAGCGAAAGCTGCTTTTATTTATACATGGCGGTGGCTGGGTGACAGAGAGTATTGACAACTATGAAAGAATCTGTGCACGACTTGCAGACGCAACCGGACAGTATGTCGTTTCGGTGGAATATAGATTGGCGCCGGAAGATAAGTTTCCGGCAGGGCTGGAGGATTGCTATGCAGTTGCAAAGGCGTTATATTCCGGTCAGTTTGTATTAAATGTAAAGCCGGAAAACATTACACTGATTGGAGACAGCGCAGGCGGAAACCTTTGCGCTGCATTATCTTTGATGGCAAGAGACCGAAAAGAGTTTATGCCGAGCAGACAAATTTTAATTTATCCTGCTACGTATAACGATTATACCGAAAAGTCGCCATTTGCCTCTGTAAAAGAAAATGGAACGGATTATCTTTTGACAGCAGGAAAAATGCAGGATTATATTGACCTCTATGCGAGAAATGAGGAAGATAAAAAGAACCCATATTTTGCACCATATCTGGCAAAAGATTTAAGTAATCAGCCGGATACATTGATTCTTACCTCAGAATTTGACCCACTTCGGGATGAGGGAGAAGCGTATGGAAAACGCTTAAAAGAAGCGGGTAACCGGGTACAGATTCATCGGATTAAAGATGCCCTTCACGGCTATTTCGCATTGGGAATCAAGCAGCTGCATGTGCAGGAAAGTTTCACCTACATCAATGAATTTTTGAAAGGGGAAGCATCGTGAAGCAAAAAAAAGCACATTGGAGAAAACTGGATAATGCAGCAAAATTATATTCTGCGGCCAGTAATAAAAAAGATACAAGAGTCTTTCGATTTTATTGTGAATTAAAAGAGCAAGTGCAGTCTGAGCTTTTGCAAGAAGCGCTGGATCAGACACTGGAAACTTTTCCGACTTTTCTTATGGTACTTCGAAAAGGTCTGTTTTGGCATTATCTTGAGCCTTGTAATTTACGTCCGGTTGTAAAAGAAGAGTATAAAGAGCCTTGCAGCAGGCTTTATATCAGAGACAAAAAGACCCTGCTGTTTGAAGTGACGTATTATCAAAAACGCATTAATTTTGAAGTGTTTCATGTACTGACCGATGGCACCGGAGCAACTGAATTTTTAAAAGAATTGGTGAAAAACTATCTGTATCTTGCGCATAAAGAAGAGGGACTGGAGCAGGTTTCCCTGCAGCCGGAAGATATGACAGTGCAGGATCAGGAAGATGATAGTTTCCTGAAATATTATTCAAAAGACCAAAAACGACCGAAAAAAAGGAAGCTGCATGCATTTCAGATACGTAGAAAAAAGAAAGATGGAAACCGTCTGCATGTCCATGAATCTATTGTTTCGGTACAGGCAATCTTAAAAAGAAGCAGGGAGCTTGGTGTTTCTATGACCATCTTTTTGACGGCAATCTATATGATGGCTATTCACGAAGAAATGTCGAAGATGCAGAAAAAACGTTCTGTGATATTAATGGTACCGGTAAATTTAAGAAAATTTTTTCCATCGACGTCGATGTTAAATTTCTTTAACTGGATTGAACCGGGATATGATTTTGCAACGCAAGATGGAAGCTTTGAAGCAGTATTGAATCACACGAAAGCCTTTTTTGAAGCTGAGTTGACCAAAGAAAAAATGTCGGCACATATCAGTGAATTACTTGCATTAGAACTACACCCGATTTTGCGGCTCGCACCGCTGGAACTTAAGAATCTCTGTATTCAGGCAGGAGCAAAATTTTCAGAAAAAAATGTAACCGCAATTTTTTCTAATATGAGTGCGGTTAAAATGCCCAAAAGCTATGTGCCTTATATTGAGCGATTTGGTGTCTATACAAACACTCCGAAAATGGAATTATGTCTGTGTTCATTCCAAGATAAACTGTCCTTCGCATTTACCTCCAGATATGATACCGAAAATATTGAACGCAATTTTTATCGCTTATTAAAAGAGCAGGGAATTTCAGCCCAAAAAGTAGAGCCGGTCTTTCCGAAGCCAACGATGCCAAGTGAGCAGGAGATGAAAGTCTATAAAATTTATAGTTTTTTATGTATTGCACTAGTGGCATTGATGTTGGTGACCGACTTAAATTTCCATCCGAAGATTCGTTGGACACTGTTTACCGCCGGAGGCGTTGCAACAATGTGGATTGCCTCGTCAATTGGCTTCTTTAAACGCTACAACTTATTAAAAAATTTGATGTGGCAGCTGTTAATCGGAACCATCATTAGCTTTATCTGGGATGCATTAACCGGATGGCATAGCTGGTCGGTCGATTTTGTGCTGCCGCTGATGAGTGTAGGAATTCTGCTTGCAATGTGTGTGATTGCAAAAGTGCAGAAAAGCCCGGTAAGAGAGTATCTGATTTATGAAATTATGGCTGCCGGATACGGGCTGATTCTTCCGGGCATCCTGCTTTTTTGCAAAGTGGTGAAGCGCCCAACTGTGAGTATGTTTGGTGCATTGGCGTGCTTTTTATTTTTAGTAGGCGTGCTGTTGTTTAAAGGCAGAGAGTTTAAAGAAGAGATGCAAAAAAATTTGCATGTTTAAAAAACAATTTCAAAAATTGTACCACCCGCAGGATTGTCTTTGACAGTAATATTGCTATTATGGACTCTTACAATTTCATACACAAGTGCAAGACCAAGTCCGACACCGCCAAGTGCACGGCTTCGGGATTTATCAATGCGAAAGAACGGTTCAAAGATTTTGTCTTTGAGTTCTTCAGGAATCCCATTTCCGGTATCCGCAACCGATAAAATGATGTTTTGGTCTTTTTTTGCTACGGTTACGGTAACTTGACCATCCGAGCGATTGTATTTTATCGCATTTTCTACAAGATTATAAACAAGTCGGTAGATTAAGATGTCGCTGCCTGTCATAGTAAGGGCTTCACAGTTTCCGGTAAGGGTGATGCCTTTCTTCTGGGCAAGCGGCTCTAAATCTGCGAGGACTTCTTCGACGAGTGCATCGAGTGCAATTTCTTCGTTGCGTGCCACGGTCTGCAGTTCACTCATATCCAGAAGGGTTTTTACCATTTTGCTGAGTCGTTCATTTTGTTCGGTCACCATTTTGAGCGTTTTTTGAGAACACTCATCATTATCCGGATGTTCGGTAGCGTTATACAAATCAAGTTGTACCTGCATGACAGCCAGGGGAGTACGAAGCTCATGCGCAGCATTTGCGGTAAATTGGCGTTGGGTTTCAAAGGACTCAGAGAGTCGTTCAAGCATCTTATTATAGGAAATACTCAGTTGATTGAGTTCTTTGACTTTGTTTTCCTCAATTCGTGAAGCTGCCAGGTTTTGTGCCTGTACTTTTTCGATTTTATCCGAAAATTCACTGAGGGGCTTTAGCGCATGTCCGCTTATAAAAAAGGTAATAACACCGCCCAAAAGCGCCATCAGTGCGGAGAGAATCAGACTTGTTTTCCTATAATCTGCTTTGTTATTGTAAACTTGAATGGAAAAATCATTTGCAAAATCTTGCCATTTTTCATCCGGGATGCTGATATAGATTTCCTCCGAGCTGTCTTTGCTGCCGTCTTCATTTTGAGCATCTACCGTATCTTGCAGAGAATCAATGTAGTAAACTCCGCTTTTATAGATAAATAACGTAAGGCATCCGCAGATTAATGCAATGAATAATGTTGTAATGATTGTAAGTCGCCACTGGATTGATAATTTTTTCATGATTTTTTATTTACTTATTTGCACTGTCTGCATCAATCACGGATTGAATCTGACTCATAAGCGTATCATAATTATCCGGATCATCGATTCCGCCAAGCATTGGATCGCCTACAATCTTTCCGTTTCGATCTACAAGAATTGTGGTAGGGAATGCCATAATCTCGGAAGCATATTTTCCGGCATTGGAATCAGATGCAATAGAAAGGTTACGGTAAGTTGCGCCCTGGCTTTCCAGCACTTTTTTTGCGTCTTTAATTGCAGATTCATTTGAATCGAAAGTTTCAGTGTTGATGCCTACGACTTCTCCACCCATGGATTTGATTGCTTCATTCATTTCATTAAGTTTGGATAATTCTGCAACACAAGGTTTACAGCCTGTAAACCAGAAATTCAAAACAGTTACGGCATTGTTAGAAAACAGAGTTCCATCCACTTTATTTCCGTCGAAGTCTGTTCCGGAAAGATCTTTAAATGGAGTATCCTCATCCGCAGCATCTTCTGTATCCGCAGAGCCGGTTGTTGCCAGTTCATCTTCCAGCTTGGAAATCTGTTCTTCAATTCCTCGAATGGTTTCAATGTCGCTCTCTAATGTCTTGAGTTCATCCTCTGTAAAAGAAGATTTATTTTCTTCAATGGTTGCGGTAAGGAAATCTGCATAGGCACTATCAGAATCTGCATTTGTCTTGCTCATCATGCCAAATACTTTATCCCATACTTCACTATGATCTGCAAAAATTTGATTTTCCTGCTGATAGAGATCATCTAATTTTTTAGTGGAAGCATCTTTTGACTCTTTGGTATCTTTTGACTCTTTGGCATCTGCGGTCGTACTGGTGCTTGGTTTTTTGCTTTCTTCAGTAGCCTCTTTTCCGCTACATGCAGTCAGTGATAAGGCTGCGCAAAGTGTGAGAATGGTAATAATATTTTTTCTTGTTTTCATGGTTAAACTCTCCTTTATAGATATATGTTTTATTTTTGGGTTTTCATAAATTGAAAGCAAATGGCATCTTTTGGACATGCTTTCATGCAGGCGCCACATCTGATACACTCAGGATGGTTAGGAGTTTTTAACACATCCACATCCATTTTACATGCGGTGGTACACTTGTGGCAACCAATACATTGATCCTCTTTTACTTTTATACTAAGTAAGGATACTTTATTAAATAAAGAATAAATTGCACCCAGCGGGCAAATCCATTTACAAAATGGCCGGTAAAATAAAATGCTTAAGACAACCACCGTAATTAAGATAATACTCTTAAATCGAAACAAGCTGCCAAGTGCCGAGCGAATTGCTGTGTTTCCGATTGCTAATGGAATGGCACCTTCCAACACGCCTTGCGGACAAAGATATTTACAAAAGAACGGATCGCCCATTCCTATGGAATTTGTCACAAGCATCGGAAGTAGGATGACAAACACGATTAAGATGAAATATTTCAGATATCTTAATGGCTTAAGCTTTGCGGTAGAAAACTTTTTGCACGGAATTTTATGAAGTAAATCTTGAAACCATCCAAACGGGCACAGGAATCCACAGATAAATCTTCCAAGCAGCACACCCAGTAAAATAAAAAATCCGGTGATGTAATAAGTAAATTTAAATTTTGAAGAACCAATCACTGCCTGTACGGCTCCGATTGGACAGGCTCCGGCAGCTGCCGGACACGAATAACAGTTTAGTCCCGGTACACAGACATTTTTGGCAGCACCCTGATAAATTTTTCCCTTAAATAAATTAGGAATATGTATATTTGTAAGCAAGGTGGCGACCGCCTGAATCCAACCACGCAAGACTGCGATTTTCTTTGATTTGAGTTTTGTTTTCTTATCCAATTCCTACACACTCCAGACATAATTTAATTGCTTTGCTAAGTACAACAGCCGCTTCTCCTCTGGATATCCCATACGTCACCAGAATAATACCGGCAGTAAGTAAGACAAGTTGTAGTATTTGTTTGATTTTCAAAAATTGATTGCTCCTTTCTTTTGACCAAATTTGTCTTTGTTGACCTGTCGACATAAGTATTATACAATAAAAGGTGTAAAATTTCTGTTAAGGAAATGGGGAAAATACCGTGAGATTATTAATTGTTGAAGATGAAAAAGAGTTATGTGATACGGTTGCCAAAACTTTGTATCACGTCGGCTATGAAGTCGATACCTGTTATGACGGCAGCGAAGCACTGGATTATATATTGGCAGAAAACTATGATTTGATTGTGCTCGACCTGAATTTGCCGGGGATGGATGGAATGGAGCTTTTAAAAGAATTACGCAAAAAAAATGAGGAAACAAAGGTTCTGATTTTATCGGCAAGAAGTCAGATAGCAGATAAAGTTGAAGGGCTGGATGCCGGTGCAAACGACTATATGGAAAAGCCATTTCATTTACAAGAATTAGAGGCTCGTATCCGAAGCCTGACCCGCCGTAAGTTTGTGCAAAAAGATGTGTGCCTGACTTGCGGAGGCATAAAGTTCGATACAAAAAAGCGGGAAGCCTATGCCAATGGCGAATTTGTGGCGCTGACCCGAAAAGAAAATGGAATCTTAGAATACTTGCTTCTAAATCAAGGCAGACCGGTTAGTCAGGAGGAATTAATTGAACATGTCTGGGATGCGTCTGCGGATAGTTTTAGTGGTTCAATCCGAGTTCATATGTCGTCACTTCGAAAGAAACTAAAAGCAGTACTTGGATATGATCCGATTGTAAATAAAATCGGTGAAGGCTACAAAGTTGTGGAGGATAAAATAAAAGAATAAAACAGCGGCTCATTATTAAGAGTCGCTGTTTTCAAAGATACGGATAAGCCTGGTGTGTTCATTTTTTTCTTTAAACTCTCGAAGGACTGCCCGAAATGTTGTGTTTCGAAGTTTTCGATTATTTTTAAGAAAGCAGACAAAGGTCCAGAACCATAAAAATGGCCATAAAACAGGGAGATGGGAGGCATTTGGAAAGCGTACTTTCATTTGCAGATGACCTTCTTTAAAATACGTCAACCAATTTATTTTTTGATAAGAGGTGGATCCGACAATCGCATGATTCGCATTCGTACCCATATCTCCTCCTTCTAAAATCATCGAAAGAAAGTGTTCGCAGGCGTCAGTATCATAAGTAACTTCCGGATCAATTTGCTCTGCAAGTCCGAGATAATTTCGACAACACGCTAAAATAATTTCATAAAGATGAAAAATTCTGGATTCTCGGCACCAGGCATGCAGTTTCTCAAAATCAATTTCGTCATAAAAATGGTTTAGATAGACAGTAAAATCACAGAGCAGCCGGATTCCGAAACCACTGTACAGATAGTGCTTTAACATGTGATGAATCAGATAAAATGCAGATTCAGTCGGGGCAAGCACCGTATAGGAGTATCCATAGAGTGTTTGTGTCAGCTTAGATGGATTGGAAAATACTTCCTCCACGATTTGATTGGCTTGTTCATATTGATATAACCCGACAATGCGATAATGCAGTTCCAGTTCAAATTGGCGCCCGGTTTTTGGAAACGTGTACAAAAAAAGCATATGGTGGTCACTGAGTTCATCTTGTAAGACATATCCGTGAGAAATCAGCAGAGATTTCGCTTTCTCAAAGGCTTCGGAATCATTGATATATAAATCCACATCTCCTGATTTACGATACTCCGGAACCGGATAATAACTGGCAAGGCTCAGACCTTTTAAGAGATAGCAGGAAATCTGATTTTGTGAAAGTAATGAAACCGTTTTTCTGGTAAAATGTTCCAGCTCATAATAGTTTAGTAAAATCTGTTTCGTCTGTTGTTTCAAGAACAGAAAATAAGGCGTATCACGAAAGTAAGGCAAGAGAAACGGAAGCGTACACTGTTTCTTTGCCAATTCTATTAATTGAGAATATTCTTCTTTTGGAACTACAATCTTGCACTCGGAGTCGGTGCAATTTTTTTTGATAATACTTAAATAGGTATGGTATACTTGTTTCATAAAAATAAACTCCTGAAATAAAAATGTTATAGCATAAATCTAAGAAAAGGAAACCTGATATGAAAAAATCAAATGGATATCTGATGAAACAACTGGAAGATGAATGGATTCTTCTGCCTGTCGGAGAAAAGACAGAAGCAGTGCATGAAGTCCTTTCACTTAGTGAAACCGCTGGTTTTATCTATGAGCATGCCGAAGAAGCAGAGACCATAGAGCAACTGGCTCTGTTAGTGGCAAAAGAGTATAAAGTAACGCCGGATGAAGTCTACGAAGATGTAGAAGCAGTCGTGCAGCTGTTAAAAGCGAAAGAGATTCTGCTTTAGCTTTCGCAAAAAAGCGCTTAATTTGAAGCAAAACGGGCGGATTGGAAGCAGCCAGAGCCATAAAAAAGAAAGGATTTGATAAAGAATATTGTCAACAGAGATTTCTTTTCCATTATGAATAAAAGCAATCAGCTTTCCCTTGATCTGTTCCGGCTGAATTGGACCTTCAAGCTCAGATTGATTGTCTCCAACCATAAAAAAACCAGCAGGAGTGACAGCATAAATTCGGTGCAGAACAAGAATGCTATGTGCTCTACGATAGAGCACGACATCATTTCGCTGCAAGTATCCAATCGGAACTTGTTGAATCAGCGCTTCATCACGACCGGGAATAAATAAAGGATACATGCTATATCCCTGAGGTCTGATCCGGATGATGGCACCGTTATTTAGTAATTTTTCGAGATCAATTTTAGGTTCCATAAGTTCTCCTGTCTAAACAAAGTACAATTATTTTTGTAATTATAGCATTGACAGTCACAAAGTACAATAAATCTTATTAAAAAATTCTTGACTTTTGGATAATATATGAATATGATAATAAAAAAACAAATCTTAACTTAGTAAGTATAGTTTTAAAGGAGGAGATACAAATGAGAGCATACGAAAAGCCGGTAATTACAGTGGACAGTGGAATGGCAGAAGGGATTTATGCAGCAAGTGGAGCAACACAGGGCACATTAAATGTAACTTATTATGGAGTATGGGACAGATGGGGTACAAATGGCGGAAAAGGTTTGGCTATGGCAGACTGGTCCGGAATTGATGGAACCATCACTTTAAACATTAAGTTTAATGATACCGTAGATCAGGTTGAGACAGACGATGCATCAGTACAGTGCGCATGGAATGGAAGTACCGCTACTTTAACTTTTGCAAGTACTGCATCAAATCCACTTACAATTGGAATTCATATTGATCATGGAACCAGCATTGATGATCTTAAGATGGAAAGCTTTACTTATTCTGTAAACTAATAAATTAATAAAAAAACCTCTGTCGCTATGTTGTTCACAGCGGCAGAGGTTTTTTTAAAATTCGGCTATCAGTTTTTGAATTTCTGATTCGGCTAAGCACTCACATTTTTTCTCCCGAATTGCATAGACCCTGGTACAGATATTTAACACCGTTGGTCTATGTGTCGTGACAATACAGGTTCTGGGATAAGTATCCTGCATAATATTTTTTAATACATTTCGCTCAGTGGCAACGTCAAGTGCGGAAGTTGCCTCATCTAAAAGCAGAATCGGGGATTTTCGAAGCAATGCGCGGGCAATTGAAAGTCGCTGCGCCTGGCCTTCTGAAAGTCCACCGCCTCGTTCTTTTATTTCACTTTGAATTCCGTCCGGCAATTTTGCAACAAATTCCCAAGCACAGGCAAGTTTTAGCGCTTCTATGATTTCTGCATCGGTAGCTTCCGGTTTTACAATCCGCATATTTTCAGCAATGGTACCGGAAAACATAGTATTTCCTTGTGGCACATAGGAAAATAATTTCCGAGTGGAAGGAGACAATGAAATTTTTTTACTAAAATTTGCTCCGGAACATACCGAAAGGTCTCCGTTTTGTGGCTTAAGCAGAGAGAGCAGCAATCGGAGCATGGTCGTCTTTCCCTCTCCGGAAGGACCGACTAACGCTATGATTTCATGTGGGTAAGCGTTTAAATTGGCATTCCGAAAAACCTCTGTACCGGTATGATAAGCGTAGTTTAATTCTTTTAGTTTAAGTCCGATGCCTTCCAATTTGTGCTGCGCTTCAAACTCGGTTACCAGAGTGTCTTGGCTATGGTCTTCTTGTGGCATCTCTACGATATCCATAAGACGACCGGCAGAGATAGTCAAAGAGATTGCAGAGGGAATTAAGCCAACCAATGAATTTACAGAAGCCGTTAAGGTGCTGGAGAGCGATAAAAACATGGTCATTGTTCCATAACTGATTGCCTGACTCCACACACGATAAATTCCCCAACCATAGCAACTATAAGATACAATAAATCCGATGATAGACATTAAGATAGAAGTCAGCATGGACATTTTCTGAAAATCCAGGCGCATGGAAATATAATCCTGTTGCAGTGATTTTAATTTATTGGTATAAAAATGAATCAAGTCAAAGGCCTTAATTGTCTGAATGTTTGAAAAACTTTCCTGGTTAAAGCCATAGAGTTTGGCATTCATTGCGGCACTGCGCTGGTTGTTTTGTTTCATTCGTTTTAATAACGGTCGCGAAAGCAGGGCACTAAATGGAATTCCAATCAAAGCAAACAGTGCAAAAGTCGGATCATAGTAAAGCACAATAGCCAGTGCACTTAGAAAACGAAAGACATAGATGATTAGATTTGGAATCCAGTTTAAAATTCCACTTGAAATATTCGAAGCGTCGGCACTCCAGCGAGTTACCAAATCTCCGGTATGATATTTAGTCAAAGCTTCCCAGTCTGTAACGAGCATTTTGGAGAAAATGTCATTTTTAATCTCCGTATCTACTTTTAGATTAATAAAAGTAGATGCGTAGCTGGAAGCCTGAGAAATCAGAATGCTGATGATAGAAAAGCTAATCATTGCAATAAAGGTGCTTACTAATTTTCCGGTTTGATGACCGGTAATAATATCTACCAAATCCTTGGAGATCAGACTGGAGATGAGGGAAACCACGGTTCCGGTAAGCCCAAGTAAAGTATAGATAAGCATAGATTTCCAATAATGTTTTCCGTATTGATAAATCCATAATGTCTGAAGCCATATTTTTTGTAAAGAACCCTGCTTGAAGTGTTTCCATATAAGAGAAATTTTTTCTTTCATGTCAAATGGTTATCCTCCCAAAGGTTAATTCCTGCTTTTAAGCTTTGTGCAGAAGAAGGCTGTGGCATACATAGAAAAGAAAATACAGGTACACGGGAAACAATTTCTTCAGCAAACATTAAATTCAAAGAAAGCTGTTGTTCTTTCCAGGCTGGAGAAATCATTCGCTGCATCACCCGAAGAATCTGTTCTGATTCATTTAAATCTTCAAAATGATTTTTAGATGGATGCTGCCCGAGAAGGACAATCCCGCCAAGTTCATAATTTTGTGCAGTGAAAATTCCGGAAGTTCCACACCAGGGAATTCCATAAACCATCATCTGCTTTTTTTTGATATCAAAACCTAAAAGATTTAAATCGCCATTTAAATATGGAGTTTGAAAAAGCGTGTTCCAAAAAGCAGTATGTGTAGATTTTCCAACTCCGGAATGACCAGAGAACAGCCATGCTTTTTGATGATATAAAAGAGAGGCAGAATGAATCGCAAATAATCCGTTTTTTTGAGCAATAAAAAGAAAAAATAAACGGATAGCATGAAATAAATTTTCAGTGGCAGTATCGGAATGTTCCGGCTTGCAATAAATTCGGACATAACTTCCGTCCTTGGTCATATGCGCTTCATATAAATTTTGCATAGGATGAAAGACGATGATGTAATGATTGGCGTGTTCAAATACGCTCAGTTCTGAGTTTTGAAGCAGTACTTCTCCATAAGCGTGGCTTGCCGGAGGAATTGTAAGCAGTTCAAAGCGCTGGTCAGCTTTGGAATTTGGGGAAGAATCCGCTTCAAAACCAAAAGAGTCAAAATGCGTGAGTGCCGATTGCTCTAAGAGAAGCTGCTTTGGGTCATAAATCTGCAGTTTGAGTCCGGCAATTTCTAAGTAAATTGTAGTGAAATTGGAAACTGGCTGGAGATCCTCTACAAGGATTCCGTTTGCTTGAAGTTGTGTAAGAAAGTCACGCACATCGTCACAAAGCATTGGAATTGAATCGGAGTCTAAATGATAAATTCTGGCAATCGCACTTACAAGGTCGTCAAATTCCATGCCTTCATTGTGTTGCAGAAGATTCCAGAGTAAGGTTCCGGTTTCATTCAAAACCATGCCTTTTCGTTGATCTGCGATTTGCTGACCATAAGGAAGTAAATAGCAGGTGTCTTTTATTTTGCGAAGGGTGTATCCGGATTGGCATTGAAACATAAATAAAAGGTGTCCTTTCGTTAAAGTTGGATTAAAAAAATCTACAGATATTATAAGCTCAGATGATAATTGTGTCAAAAAGAAAAAGTAAATAATAAAAGTAAATAAAAATAGCTCCTATCGTGAAAATTCAATTTCATGATAAGAGCTATTTTTTACTTCCACTCAACAAAGTGATAACTATCTAATATTTGAAAATACTTGGCAAGGCGTTCATATAATGGATTTGCTTTTTCACCGAAATGTTTTTCGACTTCTTTTCCAAGTTCGATAATATTTTTTTCTCCATCTAATAAAGGCCATACAAAGCTTCCCATTTCATCCAGATGGATATGTGTGACTTTTGGTTTTTTAAAAAATTTTTGCGCAATTCGGTTAAAAGCACCGGTATTTTCAATGTCGAGTGTAATAATTCCATTTTCATCAGCCGACCAGGAGATGCCCTCCGGTCGGCTTGGTTTTCGTTCCAGATAATTCTCTGAAATCACATTGTTATTTTTTTTCATCATTTACTTTCTTTTTTTCCAGACGGAAAATTTCAATAAACTTAATATAATCAGAGCAAATACAACTAAGCTTCCGATATTAGCTACCGGTGTAGAAAGATTTAATTTAGAAGATAAGTCGATTGCATCATTCAGTCCAAATACAGCAAAGATAGCGAGTAAAATACCAACTAAGCCTTCTCCGGCAATCATACCGGAACAATATAAGATACCGTCGCTGATGATTGCATCTTTTTCTTTCTGCTCTTTGTTCATTTTATCAAATACAAGACGAACAAGACCACCTACCATGATACAAGCATTGAGCTGTACCGGAAGGTAAACACCGATTGCAAATGGAAGTACCGGAATTCCTACGATTTCTACTGCGATTGCAAGGAATACACCAATGAATACAAGAGTCCATGGAAGATTTCCATCCATAACGCCTTCGATGATCATTTTCATTAACATTGCCTGAGGTGCCCCGAGCTGTTCAGTACCAAAGCCCCATGCAGCATCTAATAAATATAATACACCACCGATTGCAAAAGCAGCAGCGATAACACCAATCATTTCACCAATCTGCTGTTTCTTAGGAGTTGCACCGAGTAAATATCCGGTTTTTAAATCCTGAGAAGCATCTCCGGCGATTGCAGCCACAATACAGATGATGGAACCGATAGCGATAGCACCCTGCATACCATGCGCACCATGGTCACCTGTTATTTTTAAGATGATAGTAGCAATCAGAAGTGTTGCGATTGCCATACCGGAAACAGGGTTATTTGAGCTTCCTACAAGACCAACCATTCTTGAAGAAACAGTTGCAAAGAAGAAACCAAAGATAACAACGATAATCGCACCAACGAGTGTTACCGGAATTGCAGGTACTAACCATACAAGCAGAGTCAGAACAAGGATTGCAAGCAATAAGAATTTCATGCTTAAATCCTGTTCGGTACGTTTGTTACTTGTACCTTTTGCCCCGGACATGCTCTTAAGTGCATCACGGAATGTGCGGATAATCAGTGGAAGAGATTTTACTAAACTGATGATACCGCCTGCTGCCAGTGCGCCGGCACCGATGTAGCGGATATAACTTCCCCAGATTGCGCTTGCGCCTCCGGCTGCAAACATTTCTCCGATAGGAGCAGTTCCCGGATATAAAGTCAAATCATTACCAAACAGTACAATTGCCGGAATAAATACCAGCCAGCTGACAATACCACCGGCAAACATATAAGAAGAAATTCTTGGTCCACAGATGTAACCAACGCTCATAACAGCTGGGTAAATCTGTGTTCCGATTTCTCCAGCATATCCTTTTACTCGGAAAGATACTTCACTTGGAACCAGTTTTAATCCATCGATAATGAATTTAAATCCGGCAGCAATACCAAGTCCGGCAAATACAGTAGAAGCATTTGCTCCACCTTCTTCACCAGCTAAAAGGACCTCTGCACACGCAGTACCTTCCGGATAAGGAAGTACGCCATGTTCTTTTACGATTAATGCGTTTCTAAGCGGAATCATGAATAACACACCAAGCAGACCACCGATTAAAGCGATAATTGTGATTTCAATAATACTTGGTTTATCCATTTTTCCTTCTGCTGCCCATAAGAATAAAGCAGGCAGGGTAAAAATAGCACCAGCGGCTAAAGACTCTCCGGCAGAGCCAATAGTCTGTACCAGGTTACTTTCCAAAATGGAGTTTTTTCGCATGATAACGCGAATTACACCCATGGAAATTACAGCAGCCGGGATGGATGCAGAAACGGTCATACCAACACGTAATCCGAGGTAAGCGTTTGCTGCACCGAACACAATTGCAAGAAGGATACCCATTACAATAGAAGTGATTGTAAATTCAGGTGTCACTTTTTCAGCCGGAATATACGGCTTGAACTCTTTATTTTCGTTCATGTTTCTCTCCTTTGTAAATCTAAAGTCACAACAAACATCATTATATAGAAAATATATTCGACTTGCAAGAACATTTGTGCATTTTCATTGTATTTCCAGATTTAATAAAATATGATAAAATAGCAGGAAACCAGAAAACTTTAAAATTATGGGAGAATACTATGAAGAAAAAACTTGTCTTACTTGTTCTGATTGTGGCAATTGCAGCAGGAGCAGGTCTGGTACTTCCGGGCGTGATGAACAAGGCAGGAAAAGAAACGACCATTACATCTTCTCAACTCGAAGATGCGATAAATATCAGCCAGCTTTCTACCGCAGAGTTTGTTTATAACGGTGTAGCAGAAAAACATAATCAAGAAAATCCGGATGAGATAGACTGCTATATTGCGTATGATGCCAATGTGAAAGTCGGAATTAACATGGAAGAGGTGACATTTAAAATCAATGAAGAAAAAAAGACTGTGACACCGGTTCTTCCAAAGATAGAGATTAATATTGCAACGCTAGATGAAAATTCAATTAGCTATATTCCAAAGAATCCAGACCTTTCTTTAAAAGAAGTCATTACGCTTTGTAAAGAAGATGCAATGAATGAGGCAAATCATTCAGATAAATTATATGAAACAGCCCAGGAAAATCTGGAATCTGTAATCGAAGCATTGCTATCACCGATTCTTGAACATGAAGGGTATTCGATTCAGTGGTAAAGTGTGATAAAAAATGGAGAAAATGAAATGAAACGAAAAAAAATACTTTGTCTTTTAGTAATCAGTATGCTGTGTCTTACCGGGTGTGCAGATAAGAAAGAGGAAAAAAAAGAGGCTGATTTTTCAGCAATTCAATCCGTCTGTGAACTGGCAACTTTAAAATGCTATTATCACAATGTAGCAAAATCAGAGACGGAAGCCAGCGGATTGTTTAAATGGCTTGGAACAGGATATAAAAAAATCTGGACTGAGTACAGTGGAATTGTAGAACTTGGGGTAGATGTCAGCAAGGTGTCTGTTTCCAAACCAAGCAAAGACGGCGTGGTAAAGGTGACCATTCCGGATGCTGAGATTTTGAGTGTGGATTTAGACGAGGATTCTATGGGAGAGCCTCTTACCGATACCGGATTTATGACTAAAATCACAAAAGAAGAAGAAACCGAGGCACTTGCAGAGGCGCAAAATCACATGGAAGAAACTGCAAAGGAGAATGGAAATCTTTTAAATCAGGCAAAAGAACGGGCGAAAAGCCTGATTGAAGGATATGTGAAAAATGTAGGAGAACAAATCGGAAAAGAATATACCGTAGAGTGGGTTGATGCGAAGGCAGAAGAATAAAACAGAAGAATAAAAAGAGAAGGAATGAAAAAATCAGTATGATAAAAGCAGTCATTTTTGATATGGATGGAACATTAATTGACACAGAGAAATATTACCGGATTTTCTGGCCAAAGGCACTGGCACATTTTGGATATGAGATGAGTGATGAACAGGCACTTAGTATGCGCTCTCTTGGAAGACCCTATGCGCCAAAACATTTAAAAGAGATGTTTCATGATGAGAATCTGGATTACACTACAATTCGTAATTATCGAAAAGAAATCATGGAAGAATGTCTTCAAAAGAATGGAATTGAACTGAAAAAAGGAGCAGTAGAACTGCTTGAATTTTTAAAAACAAAAAATGTCAAACGTGCGATTGCTACGGCAACGGATGAAGAACGTGCCAGAAAATACTTAAAACAAATTGGTTTAGAACCATATTTTGATAAAATTATCTGTGCAACAATGGTAGAATACGGAAAGCCATCGCCTGATATTTATGAATATGCCTGTAGGCAGCTTAAACTTTTGCCAGAAGAATGTATGGCAGTGGAAGATTCGCCAAATGGAGTCTTAAGTGCCTATCGTGCAGGGTGTAAAGTTGTGATGGTTCCGGACCAGACAGAACCAGAAGAAGCATTAAAAGAAATCTTATATGGATGCGTAGAAAATCTCTTAGAGATTAGAAAATACTTCTAAGTGATATTACCAGAGTTTTGTATTTTTTCTATTATGAGGGAAAAATTATAATGACAAATGGTTTTGTAAAAAAGACACAAAAAACTCCAAAAGAGGAGATACAGATTGCAAAAGACAGGAGAAAAGATTTCATAGAAAGGATGATGAGAGATGAGGACATTTGATGATATGCTCTCTAAGCAGTTAGAAAATGAAGAATTTAAAAAAGAATATGAAGCAATTCAACCAGAAATGGATGTTATCAGAGCGATTGTAGATGCAAGAACTTCTCAGAATCTTACACAGAAGGAGCTTGCTGAGCGTACGGGTATTAATCAGGCAGATATTAGTAAGCTTGAGAATGGAACTAGAAATCCTTCTATTAATTTACTGAAACGGTTAGCAGATGGTATGGGAATGGCTCTCAAAATTGAGTTTGTACCTAAGCAGAAGGCGTGACAGAGAATAATCTAAAAAGGGACGGGGTTTGTGGCTTAGTCAAGCTACAAACTCCGTCCCTTTTTTATGTTATCTCTTTTTGATAAATTTAATTGCTTCGTCTGCGCTAGAAAGACCGCCATTTCCTAACTGATTGGCAGCATCTGCGATAGGACTGGTAACACTGGTATTAAGCTCTCCATTTAAGGTATAGCTTCCTTCGAGTTTTTCTGGATTTAATGCATCGTTAAAACGGGCGTTATCGTTGTTTTAAGGTAACAGAAGGCATGCCTTTTACTTCGGTCAGTTTATTTAATTGAAATAAGCAGGAATATTGTAATTGATATTATTTAACCATACCAGAAATTTTACAAAGGGAAAAGTCTATTTCAAAAATAAAACACACAAACTACCTGAATTTATGGGTTCAGGCAGTCTGTGTGTGTCGTAAAGAAAGAAACTGCTTTTTTCGCATTTTCTGGGTTGTCCCCTTTTTCAGTTAGACAGATAATATAATTTCCTGCATCAATCCCCATAGGAGCAGGTTCAGATTTAGAAATGATTTTTCCGTCTGTGTCGGTATCAACAATAGAAGCCTCTTTTAACTGCGAGGAATAAGCAGAAAGTTCCTCTTTTGAAAGCAGGGTACTTAAATCTGCAAACATTCCCTGTGGAGCAGAATCAGTAAAAAATTCTTCAGAGCAAAGAATCACATCGACGCTTCCGGCAGAAAGATGAGCCAGATAAGACATGTTATTTTGATATTCGTTGAGATTGTAATAAGTGACGTTTACGATGGCATCTTCATCTAGTTCAAGACTTTCTTTTATCTCATCACAAAGGGCATCCGTATCCGAAAGGTAGACTTCATTGATGAGTGCGACAGAAAGTACGGGGGTATGTTGTTTTCCATTGATACTTGCGCATATAATAAGGATGATGCAGATGATAAGGGCAAGGACCACAAGGCATTTTGCCAGATAGTAGTCACAAAAGTAAGCGATACGTTTTTTGGGCGGCAATTTTTTGATATCGTCTTTTGTGGCTGATTTTGTGCCGTGCTGATAAATCTCTGCATCATCTTCCAAAGCAGTCTTTTTGAATTTTGTATTCATAAAAAGGGCTCCTCTTAAAATCGTTCACCGGAGATTTCCAGGTCGTGTTCTAATTCATCGGGTACATATTTACGAAAGATAAAAACAAATAAATTCGCATTTAAATATCCAAGCAATCCGACTCCACAGCAAAGTGCCAGTCCAATAAATGGAACGAAAGAAAAGAAAAGCAGAATAAAAGTGGCATCGATTGCAATTAAAAGCAGAGTCAATGGAAAATGACGGATGGCCATAAAAAAAGCATTTTTTAAATTATCGTAGATGGTATTTTTAAATTTTGCCTGTACCGGAAAAATATAAAGGCAAATGAGAAGGTATGGAATAAGAAAACAGGAACAGGTCACCAGCATCAGACGACCGAGTGTATTTTCAAGTGCCATGGCAATTCGAAAGTCTGTAAAAAATACAAATCCGATAATCATTAGCCCAATCCAGATAAGTGTGGATTGCTTAAAATTTATTTTAAAAGAAGAAAAAAAGTTTTTAAGCGGGTATCCTTCTTTCGTACGGATACGTTTCATACAACTGTAATAAAGAGCAGTAGTGGAAGCTCCAATGGTGATAATTGGAAGACTGCATAAAATCCATAAAAAATGAAGGGTGATGATATCTCCTACAAGATAGAAAAATCGAGACAGCAAGCTGTCATGGGTAAAAAGATTCATAAAAAAATCGTCTCCGTTCTGCCATTTTTGGCGATAAAATCTTAAATGTTTTGGCTTCTGTATAATATTATAGAATAATCTAATATAAAATTCAAACA
>OODU01000565.1_pt1 | contig 41149 bp, 35 predicted proteins | sample 1671171 | NCBI WGS metagenome assembly OODU01 (sample SAMN06348129, study PRJEB24527) | human gut metagenome | biome: human gut; feature: ankylosing spondylitis patient; material: feces | host: Homo sapiens | place: China | collected 2015-10
TCTTTCCCTACACGACGCTCTTCCGATCTTGCCGCCGGAGCGTCTGCAGATTTCTGCCGAAGTGATCCAGTACGCGAAAGGCGTTATGGACAAAAAATTAAATCATAATATTTACCTGACATTGACGGATCATATCAATTTTGCCATTGAGCGCTATCAGAAAAAGATGATGTTTGCCAATCCGCTGCTGGGCGAGATCCGGACATTTTACCGGGAGGAATATGTCATTGGCATGTTCGCCATTGATCTGATCGAGCGCAGACTGGGAATTTCATTTCCGGTTGATGAGGCGGCGTCCATTGCGCTTCATATTGTAAATGCGGAGTATAACACCCGGATGCGGGACACCATCGATATGACGAAAATTATTCACGATGTACTGCAGATGGTAGAGGAATATTTTCAGATAGAAATGGACCCGAACTCAGCAAGCTATGGTCGCATGGTGACCCATCTGCGTTTCCTGGCGCACCGGATCTACAGTGGAGAGTCGCTGGAGGAAGGGACCGGGCTGGAAGAATTCCATGCCATGATCCGGCAGATGTATCCGGAAGAATATGCCTGCGGCAGAAAAATCCAGGAATTTATCCTGCAGACCTATGGGCATCGGGTGTCAGCGGAAGAAATCTCGTATTTGTCTGTTCATATTAGAAGGATACGGTTTAGCGGCAGCGAAGATAAAATCTGAAATACAGAATCATGTGATCTCATCAGAAAAAACTGGGATCATGTTTCATAAAGAAGGGGGACTTGTTATGTTTCAGGCATTAAAAAAGATGTTTGGAGGAAAGAAAGAACAGGCAGAGGTGTTATCTCCGGCAGCGGGAAAGGTGATTCCGTTAAGCGAAGTAGCGGACCCTGCTTTTGCACAGGGAATCCTGGGAAAAGGCGTTGCACTGATTCCGTCAGAAGGAGCATTCCGTGCACCGGTATCCGGTGAGGTAACGGTGCTGTTTGAAACAGGGCATGCAGTCAGCATCAAAGCAGATAACGGTGCAGAACTGATCGTTCATATTGGTCTGGATACGGTTCAGTTAAAGGGTCAGTATTTCCAGACGCACGTAAAGCAGGGAGACCGGGTACAGGTGGGCGACCTTCTGATCACGGCAGACCTGGAACAGATCCGTACAGCCGGGTATGATGTGGTGACGCCTGTGATCGTCTGCAATACGCCGGATTTCCCGGATATGGTATGCAGCACCGGAATGGTAGTAAAAGCAGGAGATCCGGTTATTTCTTTATAAAAAGCAAGAATCAGATGTTCCATGCACAAATGCGGGTAACGAAAGGAAGACTGTTTTAGTATGAAATACACAACGGTACAGGTGGAAGATCCGGAGGGACTTCATGTACGGAACTGTGCACGCATTATGGCGGCGGCGACCAGGCTTGACGCGGACTTGTCGCTTATTTATGGGGAGAAAACGGCGCGTGCAGACCATATCCTGGAGCTTATGGCATTAGAAGCGCCGTCCGGCAGTGTGATTGAAATTCATGCGGAGGGCAAAGAAGCGAAAACGGCGGTTGATACGATTGCTCAGATTCTGCGCACGTGATACAGTTGTGCAGATTGCTGTCTGCTTTCGCAAGCAAAAGATGATTTGCAGCCATTGGGGAGTGGTTCAAATACAAAAAGAAAAAAGCCGAAAGGCGAAAAAGAAAGGGGTTTTACATTATGATGAAGTTTTTCCAGAGACTGGGCAAAGCTTTGATGCTTCCGGTAGCATGTCTTCCGGTATGTGGTATCCTGATGGGAATCGGATACATTCTGGCACCTGCGGCAATGGCAGGTGAAGTTCAGGGGTTTACTGCGGGTGGCCTTGGCTATTCCATCGGTCTGTTCCTCATTAAGGCAGGCGGTGCCCTGATCGACAACATGTCCTGGCTGTTTGCCATCGGTGTGGCAGTTGGGATGGCAGATGATGCGGACGGTACAGCCGGTCTGGCAGGTCTTGTTTCCATGTACATGATCACCACGCTCTTAAGCAGCGGTTCCGTGGCTGGTATTACCGGGCATGAGGCAGCGCCGGCGTTTGGCAAGATCGTGAACCAGTTTGTTGGTATCGTATCCGGTCTGATCGGTGCAACCTGCTATAACAAATACAAAAACGTGAAGCTTCCGGATGCACTGGCATTCTTCAGCGGCAAGCGTGCCGTTGCAATCTTCACCGCGCTGTATTCCATCGTTGCAGCGCTGGTTCTGTTCTTTGTATGGCCGCTGGTTTACGGTGCACTGGTTACCATGGGTGAGGCCTTTATTGGCATGGGCGCTCTGGGCGCGGGCATTTATGCATTCTTCAACCGCCTGCTCATTCCGTTCGGTCTGCATCATGCACTGAATTCCGTATTCTGGTTTGATGTAGCCGAAATCAATGATTTAAGTAATTTCTGGGGCAACACCGGTGTTTACGGACAGACTGGTATGTACATGACCGGATTCTTCCCGTTCATGATGTTTGGTCTTCCGGCAGCATGTATCGCGATGTACCAGACTGCAAAGCCGGGCAAAAAGAAAATGGTTTACGGACTGCTTGCATCTGCAGCATTCTGTTCGTTCTTTACCGGCGTTACCGAGCCGATCGAGTTTTCTTTCATGTTTCTGGCTCCTGGCCTTTACGTCGTACATGCGCTGTTAGCAGGTATCACTGCCGGCATTACCGTTGCACTTCCGATCCGTGCAGGCTTCTCATTCTCAGGCGGTGCAGTTGATATGGTGCTCAGCTCCTTCACTCCGTTAGCAGAAAATCCGTGGATGCTGATCCCGGTTGGTCTGGCGGTTGGTGTTCTCTATTATGTTGTGTTCCGCTTTGTAATTACTAGATTTGATTTAAAGACTCCGGGACGTGAGGATGATGAAACAGAGGAAGCGAAAGTAACCCTGTCCAACAACAACTACACGGAAGTCGCAAAGATTGTTCTGGAAGGTGTTGGCGGTCCGGAGAATGTGGCATCCATCGACAACTGCATTACCAGACTCCGCCTGGAAGTCAAAGACTACACAAAGGTAAATGAAAAAGTCATCAAATCTGCCGGTGTGGCAGGTGTGATACGTCCGAGCAAGACCTCTGTTCAGGTCATCATTGGAACCCAGGTACAGTTTGTGGCAGATGAATTCAAGAAACTTTGCAAGTAAGCAGATCCTCCAGGTTTCCGAAAAGATGGCGATCCAGAAACGACTGCTTTCTGAAAAAAATCGCTTTTGGAAGACAGATACGCGAAAGGGCTTTCCTCTTTATGGGGAAGGCTCTTTTTCTTTCCGGAAAATAAAAAATGCAGCGATCTTTCACAGAAAGGTCATATTTGTCTGTTAGAATCAGGTAGAGTGAAAGAAGAGGGCGATCATTATGAAATTGAAACAGAAAGAATTGAAAAAGACCATGAGAGGAATTTTTGCAGGAGCATGTTTGCTGGCAATCGGAAGTGCAGTTGTTTTTGCAGTGGGTACGGAAACCGAGATGAAAGCCTATGCGGCAGAGTGGCAGCAGGCTGAAAATGGGGACTGGACCTACACAGAGGATGATGGAAGCTATGCGACGGGCTGGCAGAAGATCGGTGGTGTCTGGTATTATCTGGACCCGGAGAGTGGTGTATGGAACAGTCATCCGGCACTGGATCAGACCTCGGTCTGCTATCTGGTAGAGAATGCAGTAAACAAGAAGGGCTGGTTTAACCGGGAAATTTCAGAAGATGAGATCTTACATTATAACGTAGACAGCTCCAGCCAGTATAAATATACGGTGGTGATCCAGAAGGAAGACCGTCCGGATGAGATCGGAAGCACATTAAAAACCTTCGAGGTAGATAAGCGGACTGGGACAGCGAAGGATGTCTCTACAAAAATCATACTGAACTTATATGAATAAGCAACTGAAAACTTACAAAAACTAAGTTTTTAAAAAAAAGAATTAATTTTACTTATGACATTTCCTGCATTATAATGTGATTATCAACAAGGAGTTAAAGCGCTGGATGTCACGGATGCACAACACAAAAACCGAAATTCTGTACCGTGTGCCAGCGTGAAACGAAGAAGGAGGAAATGTATGGGACGTTTGTATGTCAAGATCAAAGACCAGGATAACGTCGTTGTAGCCGTTCAGGATCTGAAGGCTGGAACAGAAGTTATGGAAGGTCTTGTGACCAATCAGGACATTCCGCAGGCTCATAAGATTGCCCTGTGCGATATCCCGGCAGGCGGCGAGATCATCCGTTATGGTGTGGTTCTCGGCTATGCAATCAACGATATCAAGAAAGGCGACTGGATCAACGAGCATATGCTGGATCTCCCGCAGAGCCCGTCTGTAGACGATATGGAGTACGGCACCAATCTGATTCCGATGGAGGAACTTCCGATGCCGACCAGAACCACCTGGATGGGTTACCGTAATGCCGAGGGTCCGGCAGGCACGAGAAACCTTCTGGGAATCGTAACCACCGTTCAGTGTGCGGCTGGCGTATTAAAGGTTGCAGTAGAGCGCATCAAGAAAGAGCTGCTTCCGAAGTATCCGAATGTAGATGGTGTTGTAGCAGTTACCCATCCGTATGGCTGTGGTGTTGCGATCAACGCACCGTTAGCATATATCCCGATCCGCGCGATCACCAATGTCATCCGTCATCCGAACTTTGGCGGTGAGATCATGGTAGTAGGCCTTGGCTGTGAGAAGCTGACCTACGACCGCGTACTTCCGCCGGAGGATATTACCCCGGAGAACGTTCTGACTCTTCAGGACTACGCTGGTCATGACGCTATGATGAACGCAATTCTGGAAATGGCAGATAAAAAGCTGCAGAAGCTGAACAAGAGAACCCGTGAGGAGCTTCCGTTAAGCGACCTGCTGATCGGTATGCAGTGCGGCGGCAGTGACGCATTCTCCGGTATCTCCGCTAACCCGAGTGCAGGTTACGCAGCAGATATGCTGGTTCGTGGCGGCGCTACCGTTATGTTCAGTGAGGTTACCGAGGTTCGCGACGGCGTTCACATGTTGGCAGCACGCTGCCCGGATGCCCACACCCGTGACCGTCTGGCAGAGGAGATGAAATGGTACGACAAGTACCTTGCAGAGGGCGGCGTAGGCCGTGACGCAAACCCGACTCCTGGTAACAAGGCAGGCGGACTTGCAAATATCGTAGAGAAAGCAATGGGAAGTATCGCAAAGAGCGGTACCAGCCAGATCGTGGAAGTACTTTCCCCGGCTCAGAAGCCGACCAAGCACGGCCTGATCTATGCAGCAACCCCGGCCAGCGACATCGTTTGCGGACCGAGCCAGGTTGCAAGTGGTATCGGTCTTCAGGTATTTATGACCGGACGCGGAACCCCGTATGGTCTGGATATCAGCCCGGTTATAAAAGTCTGCAGCCGTAACGAGTTAAAGAACCACTGGTTCGACCTGATCGATATCTCTGCAGGTGACGTAGCTACCGGCGAAAAGACCATCGCAGATGTTGGACAGGAAATCTTCGACATGATCCTGGATGTGGCAAGCGGAATCAAGCAGCCATACAGCGACCAGTACGGATTCCACAACGACATGTGCATCTTCAACCCGGCACCGATAACCTGATCCTGCCGTCAAAACAGAATCTGTATCAAATTCAGAGAGAACTGCTCCATCGTGGGCAGTTCTTTTTTTTCTAATTTATTTAAAAATCAAATAAATCATGGAGATATATTGATAGATACAATTTCTCATTCCGGGAAATTTATGTTACATTTTATTGAGAATAAATGAGAAAACAGGGGTAAAAAGGTATGGGGTATCATCTTGCAGAGCAGTTTGCGGGAAAAAAGAGAATTCTGGTCACAGGCTGTCCCATTGGCGGTGTTCTTCAGAAAACCGTAAAGACCATGGAAGAGAGCGATGCAGTTGTGGTCTGCTTTGAAAATTGCAGCGGCATCAAGGCGGCATTTCAGATGGTAGATATGGAAGCGGAAGATATCGTGGAGGCCATCGCTGCGCGGTATTTAGAAATCGGCTGTTCGGTCATGACTCCGAACACAAAACGGATCGGGCTGAGCGAACGGTTGATCCGGGAATACCAGATCGACGGGATCGTGGAGATTGATCTGCAGGCCTGCACGCCGTACACGGTGGAAGCTTATACGATCCGGCAGCTTGCAAAGGAAAAGCATGTGCCGTATCTGGCGATTGAAACAGATTATTCCCAGAATGACAGTGGCCAGCTGGCAACGCGTATTGAGGCGTTTCTGGAACTATTATAGTGAGGAGGACTGTGTGCGCATACATGAACAGTCGTGTTACAAAAGTTGCAGGGTGGAAAAACATGGAGAAGAAAAAGAATGTAATTTGGTCAGGCTGCAGAACGGAAGAAGATAATTTTTCCAGACAGGAACAGAGGAAAATGGCAGCCTTGACCCGTCAGGAACTAAAAGATCTGGAAGCGAAAGAAAAAACAGAGCTGGAAAAGGCGTTTGATATCCTGATCCAGTGTCTGCCCAATGTTTGCGGACTGCTTGCAATCCTGGAATATCTGCTGATCCCGGACAACAGCACCAACCGGAATCCGAACACCTATCTTGGATTTCTGGTGCTGCTGATCCTGGTTTACGATATCTGTGGAATCGCTGCAGCATGGAAGCGCAGATCAGGCGATAAAAAAATGTCTGAGCGGTTCCGGTACCGGGCACCGCTCTGGTCGGCTTTATTTCTTTTATTTACCGGATATGATTATCTGACGTTGAAAACCGGGATCCTGACTCAGCCGTTTGTTCCCTGTATCAACTTTATCCTGAATGCTGCGTGGATCGACCGGGCCATGATCCTGGACTGCACGGTGCATACCCTGGGACTTTTGTTCCTGGGATATTTTTCCGGTGTAGCGCTTGGGCTTGTAACCGGAATTGTCTGCGGGTATTCCCGGAAAGCCCGTTACTGGATCGATCCGGTGATTAAATTTTTGGGACCGATCCCAACCTCAACGTGGATCCCGATCATGATGGTCATTGCCTCCTCGTTGTTTGGCGGGGCGGTGTTCATCATCGCGCTGGGATCGTGGTTTGCGGTAACGGTTGCGACCATGAACGGCATAGCCAATGTAGACCGCGATTATTTTGACGCGGCTAGGACGCTTGGGGCAAGCGAGCGCAGGCTGATCTTTGGCGTGGCGATCCCGCATGCCATGCCATCGATCCTTTCGGGCTGTACCCAGGCTATGAGCAGCTCCTGCACCGCGATCATGATCGCTGAAATGCTGGGAGTAAAGTCAGGACTTGGCTGGTATATGAACTGGAGCAAGTCCTGGGCCAGCTACGATAAGATGTTTGCAGCGTTGTTTGTGATCTGCTTCATCTTTACCGTAGTCGCCAAGGTATTAGACCGGATCAAACGCCATGTGCTCAGATGGCAGAATGGAGCGGAAAAGAATTATGGATGATCGCAGTAACGTTGTGCTGAAGCTGAATGGAGTATCCAAAAGCTTCGCAAAGGTAGAACAGGATGAAGTAAGCCATGCGCTGGATCATGTAGATCTGGAGATGGAAAGCGGGGAGTTTATCAGTCTGGTAGGACCATCCGGGTGCGGAAAATCAACAGTGCTGCGTCTGGTGGCGGGACTGATCCGGCCGACGCTCGGAAGCGTAACCGTGAATGGAAACGAGGTAGACGGACCATCCCCGCAGCGGGGCATGGTGTTTCAGAAGCCGACGCTGTTTCCGTGGCTCACCGTAGAGAAAAACATTGCGTTCCCACTGAAAGCACAGGGGAAATTGAAAGAAAATGAGGATAAGGTGGAACACATGCTGGATGTGATCGGCCTGCGGCATTTCCGCAATGATTACCCGGGACAGCTTTCCGGAGGCATGGCGCAGCGCGTGGCGCTGGTGCGGACGCTCATCAGCCAGCCGCAGATTTTGCTTCTGGATGAACCATTAGGCGCGCTGGATGCGTTTACCCGCATGAACATGCAGGATGAGATTTTGTCTATGTGGCGGGAAAAGAGGCAGCTTGCATTGATGGTAACCCACGATGTGGATGAGGCGATTTACATGGGAACCCGTGTCATTGTCATGGATGCAAACCCGGGACGGATCATCGCGGATATCAGGATCGAAGAAGATTTCCCGCGAAACCGTTCTTCGCAAGGCTTTATCGCGTACCGGAACATGATTTTAAACCGGCTTCATTTTGCCGGTGAGAAATAGATCATTTTTTTATTAAAGGAGAAGGTATTATGAAAACAAACAGATCACTTGCATTATTTTTGTCCCTTTCCATGGGACTGTCTCTGACTGCATGCGGAGGGGCAAAGCAGGCTGAGGAGACGAAGGCAACGGAGAAAGAGCAGCTTGCCGGAGATTTGAATAACGATGGACAGATCGAGATGGGCCAGGACGGTATTGAGGTTGAGGTCAATGTGTCGGATGTTCATATGAATGCAGCAGATGCCTTTGCAGCAGGAAAATGGGAAGCACTGTTTACCCCGGTAGATATGGAAGGCCGTGCGATCGACATGGCAGACTTTGACCTGACTCCGACTGAGAAAGAGAAAAAAGCCATGGAGAGCGAACCGGCATATGGTGAGCCGGTCCTGTATTACATGTCTGACGGATGTACCTCCGGCCCGACCGTGGCAGATGACCTTGGTTACTATGCAGAGGCAGGACTGACCGCAGAAGGCTTCAAAGGCAATTCCTACATTGAGGCACTGGGAACCCGCCAGGCAACCGTAGCAGTCGGCCATATCGCTACCATGATCGTTCCAATCACCAACAATGTGGATCTTACTTTCGTTGGAGGCGCACATATCGGCTGTAAATCTCTCTACGCACTGGCAGACAGCCCGTACAATACAACCGAAGATTTAAAGGGAACCCAGATTTCCGTACCGAACGGAATCGGTGCTTCTGACTACAACATCACTTCGATCCTGCTGGATGCAGATGGCATGGATCCGCTGAGCGATGTGACCCTGACCCAGGTTTCTTCCGATGCCTGCGTGGCAGCTATGGAGCGCGGTGAGATTTCCGCAGCCCTGTTAAGTGATACATTTGCGTATGCCATGATGAAAGAGGGAAAGTTAAAATGCATCCGTTCCCTGCAGGATGAGGATTTCGCAGGAGATGCCTGCTGTGTGGTTGCTATGAACCGCACGTTTGTACAGGAGAATCCGACCATCGCAAAGAAGATCACCCAGGCAATCCAGAAAGCACATTCCTGGATGCGTGAAAATCCGGACGAGGCAACCAAACTGCTTCTTGACCGCGGCTGGAACGGCGGTGATTTTGACATGAACGTCATGATCAACAATGCCCTGCAGTTTGGTCTTTCAGATGAGTGCACCGGTGCATCTTTGAAGAAAATCATTGAGAAGTATGTCCGTCTTGGCCTGATCACTTCCACCGATGATGTGGAGGAAATCTACGGACTGGCATGGACCCCGGTTCTGTAGGTTTATCCGGGAAAACAAGAAGGATTGAAACAGGATAGGAATTTGCATATGACATATTTTACAGGCATCGATATCGGTTCTACCTCTGCCAAAACGATCGTCATGGATGACAAACAGAATATCTGCTTACGCATGCTCCAGCCTACGGGCTGGAGCTGCGTCGATACGGCCGGTGAAATCTTACGGAAGCTGGAAGCGGAAGGCATAAAACGGGAAAGCATGAAGATCGTAGCCACCGGCTACGGGAGAGCCGCGGGAGAACATTGCCTACGCCGTGGTGGATTCCATCGTAAACAAGGTAGCAGCACAGGCCGGAAAGCTTTCAATCGGAACGGGCACAGTCTGTCTGACAGGAGGACTGTGCGGAATTACGTTAACGATATTGTTTATTTTTAGCTGCACATATGGCATGCCGCGCATGCGGACGGTGCCGTCGCGCATCCGCCCATGGCAGTTTCGCGCAGTTCTGCCGGAAGGCGTTTGCCTACGGTGTACATGGTTTCTAACATTTCATCGAACGGGATGAGCTGGGAGAGTCCGGCTAGGGACATCTCGGCTGCGATCAGGGCGTTTGCCACACCGGCTGCGTTGCGGTTCTGGCACGGGTATTCGACCAGACCGCCGACCGGGTCACAGACAAGTCCCAGCATATTCATCAGAACGATGGTAGCAGCATCGAGGCACTGCTTCGGACTACCGCCGAACAGCTCTACGGCAGCGGAAGCAGCCATGGCGGATGCAATGCCGACCTCGGCCTGACAGCCGCCGACTGCTCCGGCTACGGTTGCGTTACGCATCGCCAGATAACCGATCGCACCGGCATTGAACAGTGCTTTGACCAGGTCTTCATCGGAAAAGTGATGACATTCCTGAAGTGATAACAGCATGCCCGGAACTACTCCGGCAGAACCTGCGGTTGGGGCAGCTACGATCAGACCCATGGAAGCATTGGTTTCCAGAACAGCTACCGCGCAGGTGATGGCTTTTTCCAGCACTTCACCCAGGATGTTGCGGCTTGCAGCCTGGTGTGCGGCAAGCTTTCCTGCTTCGCCGCCGATAAGGCCGCCCATGGAGCGCACCGGTGTCTTGATCGGGGTGCGGGCAGATTCTTTCATGATTTCCAGGGCGCGGGCCATACGGCTAAGCGCCTCTTCTTCTGGCATCTCGCCTTCGGTTATTTCCCGGTTCAGCATGATCCTGGAAATCGGAAGGTTCTGTTTCTGACATAATTCTAAAAGTTCTTTTGCGTTTTTAAAATCCATGATCTTGTCACTCTCCCTTCCTTAAATCTGTACGATCATAACATCGTGTACGTTTGCATTTTCTTTTAAGCTTTCTGCTACATCTTCCGGAAGTGTTCCGTCGGATTCTACGATGGTGTAGGCAGTGTGCCCCTTTGCTTCACGGAACAGGCGCATGAAAGCAATGTTGACACCGCGGTCGCTTAAGACTTTGGTGATGTGGGCAACTACTCCCGGTTTATCCTGCTGGACAACAATGACAGCGCTGTATTCGCCGGTAAAGTCTACCGAAACACCGTTGATGCGGACAATGCGCACCTTGCCGCCGCCAAGAGACTCTCCGCGGATTGTCATGGTCTGTCCGTTTTGGTTTGTCATGGAGATGTCCACAGTGTTCGGATGGATCTCGGTTTCCGTCTCATTCGGGGTGAAGGTGTAGGCCAGACCACTTTCCTGCGCAATCTCAAACGAATTGCGGATGCGCATATCGTCGGTGGAAAAGCCCATGATGCCGCCGAGGAGCGCACGGTCGGTTCCATGTCCGTGATAGGTCTTGGCGAAGGAGCCGTACAGGGTGAAATCAGCCCGGATGACGTTTCCACCGATCATTTTCTGGGCGAGGAAACCGATGCGGGCAGCGCCTGCCGTGTGAGAACTGGAGGGACCGATCATGTTCGGTCCAAGTACATCGAAAACACTGATAAATGACATGTTAAGCCTCCTGAGTTTCTTTTATGATAAATTTGCGATAAATTGTATCTACAATTACGCCGATGGCATTGTCACCGGAAACATTGCAGGCAGTTCCGAAGGAATCCTGTGTGATGTAAAGCGCAACCATGATCGCGCAGATCGGGCCGTTCGGGTCTCCGGCTGTGGTGCCGAATACCATGTAGAGGAACGGCAGTGCGGTCATGATGGAGCCGCCCGGTGCACCCGGGGAAGCAACCATGGCAACGCCCAGGGTCATGATGAACGGAACAACGGTAGCAAGGCTGATCGGCAGCTGGTTCATCAGGCAGACTGCGGTAGCGCAGGCTGTGATGGTGATCATGGAACCGGCCATATGGATGTTTGCGCAAAGCGGAACGACAAAGTTACGGATCTGCTCGCAGACGCCATCGTTGGCTGCGCACTGTAAGTTAACCGGAATGGTCGCTGCGGAAGACTGGGTTCCCAGTGCAGTTGCATAACCCGGAAACTGGTTTTTAATCAGGGTCAGCGGGTTCTTCTTGCTGATGGTTCCTGCAATGATAAACTGGATGGTAATGCAGATCAAATGCATGGCAATGACAACCAGGAATACCTTCCAGAGGATGCCGAGGATTGCAAAGGTTTTTCCGGAAATGGTCATATCCGTGAAGGTACCGCAGATGTAGAGCGGCAGCAGCGGGATGATGACATTGTGAAGGACTTTATCAATAATAGAAGAAAAATCCTTGATCGCATTGTAAAGGGTATCTCCGATCTCCTTGCCGCGCATGGAAGACAGGCAGAGTCCTAAAACAAAGGCAAGCACAACTGCGGACAGAGTGTCCATGACTGGCTGGATGGTGATGGTAAAGTACGGAGACAGGGATACTTCTGCGGTAGCAGCGATCTGGTCTAATGCATCTGCGCTCATAAAGCTCGGGAACAGGTTTTCTGCAACCAGGAAGGATGCGGAGCCTGCAATCAGGGTAGAGCTGTATGCAAGGGCAACGGTGATCAGAAGCAGTTTTCCGGCGCCCTGTGACAGGTCTGCGATACCCATGGTTACATAAGCCAGGATCATGAGCGGGATGATAAATTTTAAGAAGTTACTGAAAAAGCCAGACAGTGTTACGACCAGGCGGCAGAAGCCCTCCGGCAGAAACTGTCCGAATAAGATACCGATGATGATTGCCAGGATCAGCTTCGGTACCAGCCCCATTTTAAATTTCTTTTTTTCCATTTGTAAATTCCCTCCAAAAACAAAAATGTGAATCGTTTGGAAATCTGCTGTTTGTGGCTGTCTGCGTACTGGGCAGACAACTGCGTTTGGTGCAGATTTCAGAAAAATGGCGATTGACGTCTTCGCAGGGGCATTATATCATGGTAATATGAATGAATCAAATTCATAGTTTTCATAATGGTATTGAAAATTTTTCAATCATAGATTGTGAAAGAAGCTGCAAAATAATGTGCTTTTCGCAACGATTATACTGCAAAAATGCAGAGAGTTCGTGAAATTTTTGATAAAACAAAAGAAAAGAGGTGTGAAGTATGGAATTGCGTCAGTTTCAGACCTTTGTGCAGGCGGCGCAGCTGCAGAGCTTTTCCAGGGCTGCGCAGCAGCTTGGCTATTCCCAGTCGGCAGTGACGGTCCAGATCCGCCTGCTGGAGAAGGAGCTGGGGACCAGGCTCTTTGACCGGATGGGAAAGCAGGTGATCCTGACTGCACAGGGAAGAAAATTTCTGGAGCATGCGAACCGGGTTTTGTACGAGGTGAGCCGTACCCGGCTTTCCATGCATGAAGATGAAGAATTAAAGAATCCACTGCATATCGGGACGATCGAGTCCATCTGCACGGCTAAATTTCCGGCAATCGTCAGTCAGTTCCGGAAACTGCATCCGCAGGTGCGATTCCAGATCACCGTTGGGACTCCGGAGGAACTGATCCGCATGATGGAGCAGGATCTTCTGGATATGATCTACATTCTGGACGCACCCAGATGGAATGAAAACTGGGTGAAGGCCATGGAGCAGGCAGAGCCGGTTGTGTTTGTGGCATCGCCGGGATTTTTAGAGAGTCATGGACTTTTGGGAAGAAAAAATCTGGATGATGTTTTGCAGGAACCGTTTTTCCTGACCGAGAAAAATGCCAACTACCGCCAGGCGCTGGATCAGCACTTAGCGGGCTGCCACCGCGCACTGTCCCCGGTTTTAGAGATCAGTGACACGGCATTTATCATTCAGATGCTGGAACAGGGACACGGGCTTTCGTTTCTTCCGCTGTTTGCCGTGCAGCAGCAGATCCGGGACGGAAAGCTGGCCGTGATCGAGGTAGAGCAGGTAGAAATTTCCATGTACCGGCAGATCTTTTACCACAAAAATAAGTTTAAGACGAGAGAGATGGAGGCGTTTATTGCGTTTGCATCGGAAGAACTGTGATAAATTTTGCCCACGGTTTCGATAGAGTATGATATAATGCCTAAGAAAACGCGCGGAAGTGAGGTGAGTAAAATCATGAATTTTCTAAAAAAGCAGTCCCCGGTGCGGATCATCTCCATGGGCTTTGCCCTGGTGATCCTGATCGGCTCTATCCTGTTAAGTCTGCCCTGCAGCATTCAGGATGGGGTTACGGTGCGTTACATTGATGCACTTTACATGTCGACGAGTGCGGTTTGTGTGACCGGACTTCTGACCGTGGATGCGGGAGATACATTTACGCCGTTGGGACAGTTCTTTCTTGGACTTTTGATCCAGATCGGCGGACTGGGGGTTACCGCTGTGGGAACCGGTGTGATCCTGGCGATGGGAAAGAAAATCAATTTAAAGGCCAGAAACCTGATCCGGGAGGCTTCGAACCTGGATTCCGGAAAAGGTGTGGTCCGGTTTGTGCGGATGGTGCTGTTTACGACAGTGACCTTTGAGCTGATTGGGGCGGCTCTTAGCTTTCTGGTGTTTTCCAGAAGCTATTCCCCGCTTCATGCAGCAGGGATCAGCCTGTTTCATTCGGTGGCGGCGTTTAACAACTCCGGCTTTGACATTCTGGGAAACATGCAGAACCTGATCCCATATCAGGATGACGTATTTTTAAACCTGGTGACCTGTGCGCTGATCATATTTGGCGGAATCGGCTTTTTGGTGATCCGCGAGGTGATCGACAAGCGGTTCCGCTGGAAAAAGTTTTCCATGCATACCAAGGTGGTCTTAAGTATGAGCCTGGTCTTGACTGTAGCAGGAACGGTGCTTTTGAAGCTGACTGAGGACATCACCTGGATGGGCGCGTTCTTCACGAGTGTTTCTGCAAGAACGGCCGGCTTTTCAACGTTTCCGCTGGGCTCATTTTCGAATGCCGGACTGCTGACGGTGATTGTGCTGATGGTGATCGGTGCATCTCCGGGATCCACGGGAGGCGGAATCAAGACAACCACAGCGTTTGTGCTGTTTCAGGGCATAAAATCCTCAGCAACCAACACATCAGAGAAGGCGTTCCGCTATGCGGTTCCGGCCGATGCGTTCCGCAAGGCAGCAGTCATTACGCTGCTGGCGCTTGGCATTGTGCTGACTGGAACCTATATCCTGGTGATTCTGGAGCCGGGGGTCCCATTTATGGATGCGCTGTTTGAAATCAGCAGTGCGTTTGGAACGGCAGGACTTTCTACCGGAATCTCGCCGGGACTTTGTGACGCGGCAAAAATCTTAACGATTCTGATCATGTTTATCGGAAGACTGGGACCGCTGACGATCGCATCGTTATGGTATTTTACGAAGGGCGAGCGGGTCAGCTATCCGGAAGGAAATATCGCGATCGGATAACCAGAGCGGAATTTGGCGATGTTGGGCAAACGGGTTATTGATTCTGCTGTCCTGATGTTGTGGAATGGAAATATGGAAGGACAGGTGGCACGAAACGGTGCGCCTGTCAGAAGAAAGGGTGCAAGAAGCTATGTTTAAAAAGAAGAGTAATGGGAAAAACACCTATGGCATCATTGGTCTTGGCCGGTTTGGACATGCGCTGGCGCTGGAGCTGGCAGCAGCCGGGGCAGACCTGGTCGTGCTGGACCGCGAAGAAGAAAAGGTGCGGGAGCTGCGGGAGCATACAGAGAATGCGTATGTCGTTCATGCGCTGGACAAAAAGACACTTTCGGAAACCGGGATCCAGAACTGCGATGTGGCAGTAGTGTGTATCGGTGAGCAGCTGGATATTTCCATTCTGACTACGCTGAATCTGGTCAGTCTTGGCGTGCCGACCGTCATTTCCAAGGCAGCCAGTGCGGAGCACGGTGAGATCCTGGAGAAGATTGGAGCTCAGGTGGTGTATCCGGAGCGCGATATGGCAGTGCGTCTGGCGCACCGGCTGGAGGCAGTCCGCATGCTGGACTTCATCCAGTTAAGTGAAAAATTAAACATCTCCAAGATGATCATGCCGGAGCGGATCGTAGGAAAAACCGTTCTGGAGGCGAATCTGCGCGGACGCTTTGGGGTCAACATTATTGCGGTGGAAAGCGAAGGCAGGCTGATCGAGACCATCACGCCGGATTATGCATTCAAGAAGGGCGATATCGCATACATTTCCGGAAGCAAGGATGGACTGAATAAGCTGAGCGACTGGAATGGAAAGGCGTAAATGAGTTGCGGTGAACAGTAATTAAATGGTGGGGCTGATAGCAGATTGACTTTATACACAGGATATGTTAAGGTTGTAATGTAATACATACAAAACAGATCATAACAATTTCATAAACGGGTAATGTGATTGTATATCCTGGAGATGGGTCCAGAGTCTCTACCAACTACCGTAAAGAGTTGACTACATAGTTACATGAACCGGCGAAGCCGGTGCGTCCATGCGGCTGTGTATTGCTTTTGAAGATCGATGAGAGTTCCGCGTGAGCGGAGCTCTTTTTATATGATAGGAAATTGCGTCCTATGAAACAAAAACTGCTTCGTGGAGATGTGCACTCGGCGAAGAGGCAAGAGGGAGGAAGAATGCTATGAATGAAAAACGAATATTCGCCCTGAAAGGAAATCTCATTTACACAAAAGAGATCGGCACGATAGAGATTGCCATGCAGCATTATCTGGTCTGCGAAGACGGAAAGGTTGAGGGAATCTACGCAGCTCTACCGGAAAAATTCCGGGAAATACCAGTAGAGGACTTTGGTGAAAGGCTGATCATCCCCGGTCTTACCGATCTGCATGTTCATGCACCCCAGTACTCATTTCGGGGAATGAGCATGGATCTGGAACTTTTGGAATGGCTGGAGACGAACACCTTCCCGGAGGAGAGCAAGTACCAGGATCTGGAATATGCAGAGAAATCCTACCGCATTTTTACAGACCATATAAGGCGCAGTGCCACTACAAGAGTCTGCGCATTTGCCACGATCCACAACGAGGCAACCCTGCTTCTGATGGATCAGCTCGAGGAGGCCGGGATTGCAGCTATGGTGGGCAAGGTGAATATGGACCGCAATAGTCCGGATTACTTGCGTGAAGCATCTGCAAAGGAAGCGGCTGAGGCGACAAAGGCATGGCTTCGGGCGGTGGCAGAGAGGCATTACCGCCATGTGCAGCCGATTCTGACTCCCCGTTTTATTCCAAGCTGCAGTGACGAACTGATGGAACTTTTACATGGCATCCAGAAAGAGAGCGGACTTCCGGTGCAGTCGCATTTATCTGAGAACCAGGAAGAAATTGCCTGGGTACAGAGGCTTTGCCCATGGTCAAAGTTTTATGGGGATGCCTACGAACATTTTGGCATGTTTGGCGGAGCGTGCCGCACGATCATGGCGCATTGTGTTCACTCTGGTGAAGAAGAAATTCAGCGGATGAAGGCAAATGGTGTGTTTATTGCACATTGTCCGGAGTCGAATACCAACCTTTCTTCCGGGATCGCGCCGGTACGCCGCTACCTGGAGGAGCAGATTCCGGTGGGACTTGGCAGCGATGTGGCGGGAGGCAGTACGGAAAATATGTTTGTGGCCATGCGCCATGCGATTCAGGAGAGCAAGCTGCGCTGGCGCCTGACCGACCAGACGTTAAAGCCACTGACGCTGGAGGAAGTATTTTATCTGGCGACGAAGGGAGGAGGTTCCTTCTTTGGTCAGGTGGGAAGCTTTGAACCGGGGTATGAATTGGATGCGGTAGTGCTGGACGATGCAAGACTTGAACATCCGCAGCCGCTCAGTATCCGGCAGCGTCTGGAACGGATCGTTTATCTGGGGGATGAACGGGAGGTTTTATCCAAATACGCTGCCGGTCAGCGGATTTTGTAAAGCAGAAAGAAAAATCTCATTGCTGGCACGCATGCGTGAACGACAACGTCGCCTGACCAGCGTCAAAAAAGGCTGTGGGAACTTTCGCCCCTTTGATTTACTGTGTTAAATTGTTACTTCCGATTCCACGGTCCGCGTTTATAGAACCAAACGGACATGCACATGGCGACGGTCCATCCGATTGGCCATGCACACCAGATTCCGATAGATCCAAAGACTTTTGCAAGTCCAATGGCAAGTGCCACACGCAGGATCAGGTCAGTGAAGGTGGCAATCATGAAGTTTCTCATGAGTCCGGCACCTCTTAAGATTCCGTCGGCTACCAGCTTTGCGGAGACTACAAAGTAGAACGGAGAGAGGATCCGCAAGAACTGGATTCCGGTATCGATAGCCGGGCCGGTGGAGTTATCCATGAAGAGGAATACCAGGTAACGTCCGGCGAAGAAGTAAGCGAGGAACAGCGGCAGACAGAGAAGCCATACCAGCTTTAAACCGGCGCGGAAGCCTTCTTTGACACGCTCCATTTTCTGTGCACCGATGTTCTGTGCGGTGTAGTTTGAGATACCGTTTCCAAGTGTCGTAAAGGATGTGATGACCAGATTGTTTAACTTTACCGATGCGGAGTAACCGGCAATGACGCTGGCACCAAAGCTGTTGATGACACTCTGGATGATGATGTTTCCGACTGAAATGAAGCTCTGCTGCAGGATACTCGGAATGGCGATGACAGAGATCTTGCCGAGCAGCCGCCAGGAGAAGATGGCGGCACGGCGTTCGGTCTTGACACCAGCCAGTCTGCGTAAAACAACCAGGATTGCGAGGATGCAGCTGACACCCTGGCACAGGAAGGTTGCCCATGCAACACCGGCTACGCCCATCTTGAAAGCAGTGACAAACAGGATGTCCACTGCGATGTTGGAGGTTGAGGATGCGGCCAGGAAAATGAACGGGGTTTTGGAGTCGCCCAGTGCGGAGAAGATTCCGGTTGCAATATTATAAAAGAACAAAAACGGCAGTCCTAAAATATAGATATTTAAGTAGAGCATGGAGTCATCGAGGATTTCTGCCGGGGTGTTGATCAGCTCCAGGAGTGAGCGGCAGAGTGCCAGTCCGCCTGCCATCAGTACCGCGCAGAGCACTGCACCTGCAATCAGTGTGGTGTAAACGGCGGTCTTCATTTCGCTGTATTGTTTGGCACCGAAGAGCTGGGATACGATGACGGAGCATCCAATGTTGCATCCGAATGCGAATGCAATGAAGATCAGGGTGATCTCGTAGCTGTTTCCGACAGCAGCCAGTGCGTTTTCGCCGACGAATTTTCCGGCTACCAGGCTGTCGGCAATGTTATAAAGCTGTTGGAAGATGATGCTTCCGAACAGGGGCAGACAGAACTGCCACAATACTTTCTGGGGTTCTCCCACGGTCAAATCCTTATTCATGGGTTTTGTACCTTCCTTCCCTTTTTATGCTGATGTTTGTTTCAGTCAAAAACATGGTAATTCGTTTTTGGTCTGGATTTCGCATGATGCCTTGGCTCGTGCAACAAAGCTGTTTTGTGCAGAGCAAGTCATGCTTCTGTGTAGTGGCTGTGCAGATTCAAACTATGCTTCTGCGTGCTGCTCACGCAGCTTTAAGCACTGCAGGATCAGCTCTACGCATCCGTCGATGCCGAACTGGCTGCTGCTTAACATCATGTCATAGCTTTCGGATTCACCCCAGTGGGTGTCGGCATAAAAGTCAAAGTAGCGTTTCCGCATCCGGTCAACCTTCTGGAGACGTTTTTTTGCGGTCATTTCATCCATCTGGTTTCGTTTCATGACACGTTTGAGTTTGTCATCTTCTTTGGCGTAGATGAAAACGGACAGCATGTCGTTTCGGCCATCCAGAATGGAAGAAGCACAGCGTCCTACGAAAACACCTCCACCCTTTTGGGCAATATCCTGGATCGCATGACGCTCTGCGTCAAACGCCATCTGGCTTTCCGGGTAGAATGCATGAGCCATGCTGACGGTATCTGCAAATGGATTTCCGGTGAGCAGACTGCCAATCGAGAAAGGCTGCTCCTCATTCTGGCTTAAAAAGTGTTCCGTGTATCCGCTTTCCTCTGCGGCTTTCCGGATGAGCAGTTTATCGTAATAAGGAACGCCTAGCTTTTCTGCAAGCTTTTCTGCGATCTCACGTCCGCCGCTGCCGTATTCACGACCGATGCAGATCAGAGGCTGTTTTAAATTCATGGAGTCTGCCATAATAATTCCTTCTTTCGTTTCAATGATTTTCTAACCGTGCTTTATTATAACCGTGATCAAATTAGATAGATAATATATAGTTCATATATTTACTATATAAAAAATATATAGTAAGATAAAAATAGAAAAGAAGAAGAGAGGCAACATGCATGGCAGCGAATTTCGAACACTATAAGATTTTTTATTACGTGGCCCGCTACGGAAGCTTCACCAAAGCCGCGGAGCTTCTGTACAGCAACCAGCCAAACATCACACGGATTATCCGGATTCTGGAAACGGAGCTTGACTGCAAGCTGATGCAGCGCTCAAACCGGGGAATTACTTTGACAGAAGAAGGCGAACGGCTTTACCGGAGAGTGGCGGTGGCCTTCGAACAGATTGAACTGGGGGAGGAAGAGGTGCGCCAGAGTGCGGCCCTGCAGGACGGCAGCATTGTGATCGGTGTCAGCGAGACGGCACTGCACTTATATCTGATGGAGATTTTGCGGGCATTTCACGAAAACTATCCGGGAGTCCGCCTGAAAATTTATAATTATTCCACGCCAGGCGCAGCGAAAGCCTTAAAAGAGGGAATCATCGATCTGGCTGTGGTTACTGCAGCGGATCAGAAAGAATTGGAGGGAGTGGCAGACCATGTGGTTTTGGTGAAATCTTTTTATGATGTACTGATTGCAGGAAGACGGCTGGAAAGCCTTTCCCAGAAAACAAACGAGTTAAAAAGTCTGGAACCATATTCCCTGATCTCGCTGGAGCGCCATACGAGCAGCTACGACTTTTACAGCCATTTTTATCTGCAGCATGGCCTGACCATGCAGCCGGATATCGAAGTGGCAACCGCAGACCTGATCCTTCCGATGGTGGAAAAAAATCTTGGAATCGGATTTCTTCCGTATGAACTGGCGGCGCAGGCATTGGAAGAGGGGCGGGTAGTTGAAATTCCATTAAAAGAAAGTATCCCGGAGCGTCTGATTTGCATGCTCTACGACACAAACCGTGAGAGCGGGACCGCCGCCAAAAGGTTCCGGGATATGGTGATGAAAGGACGATAGCAGAGGCAAAACGAGACAGATCCATATGATACAGTTCCGGCGCAGATTTTATTCTGTCTGTATAACCGGATGCGGAATGTGAAGACATCCGGTCAGCGTAATTTTTGTTTTCCCGAGCTGGATCAGACCTTCCCGGTCCATTCGTCCAAGCTCTCTGGAAACAGCGCTCCGGTCACAAAACAGGTAGTTTGCCAGCTTATCACGCCCGAACGGCAGTGTGATAGTGGCAGAATGCTGCTGTCTGGATAAGATGGAGAAATAGAGCAGCAGCTTTTTCCGCAGGGATCCCTGGGTCAGGATGCGGATCTTCATCATCAGTTCCATGTTGTTTTTGGCGATCAGCTGCATCAGGTTTTCCATGACTTTAAAACGGTAGGTGCAGTTACAGTTTTGCAGGGAAGTAAATTCCGGCACATATAAGAATAAAATTTCTGCCTTTTCTGAGGTGAAAATTTCAAAGATATTGGCAGAGGCATGGGCAACGGCCAGGGCATGACCGAACAGCTCACCGACGCAGGCCTGGGTGATCAGGGTATGGTTGCCGTCCGGGTCGGTCAGAAAAATTTCCGCATATCCGTTTAAGACTAGCCCAAGACAGGGAATTGGTTCATCAGAAGAAAACAGCAGGGTCCTGCTGGTAAATACTTTCTTTTTTGCTTTTAAACACTGGAGTACCGGCTCCATTTTTTCTTCCGGGATTCCCATAAATAATGGATTTTTCATCAGTAGTTGATAATAATTTCTCATGAAAGCCTCCTTGTTGCCGCGGCAACTGAAATGACGTTTGATCTTTGCTATTCTAGTTAGCGTTCACTAACTAATGTTAGCAATTACTAACCACTATAACAAAGGGGAGGAAAAAATACAATGAAAAAATCAAAGTTACTGATCGGACTTGCGGCCGTGGCGATGCTGGCGCTGACTGCATGTCAGGGATCAGGCGGAAGCACTGCAGAGACAGAAGCAGAAACGAAAGCAGCGGCAGAAAGCTCAGAAAATGGCGGCGCTGAGAATGGCAGTTCCGAAAATAGTGGTGCTGACAGCCTTGGAGCATCTGAAAAGGAAGCGGATGAAAACGGGGAAAAGACAGTTGCTGAATCCGGAGAAGAAGTGGTGTTAAAACTGGCAGTACCGAAAGCACCGCCGACACTTCCGCTTCTTCATATGGCAGATGCCGGACTGCTGGGCGATAACGTAAAGATGGAACTGGATATCTGGGATGCGCCGGAGCAGCTGATCGCCATGGTGCAGGACGGAGAACATGATATGTTTGCATTTCCGCTTACGGTAGCGGCAAAGCTTTATAACAAAGGACTTCCGGTGCGCCTGACCAATGTCAATACCTGGGGTGTAACCTACTTTATCACGACGGATCCAAATCTGACGGAATGGTCCCAGTTAAAGGGCAAGACCGTGTATGTTCCGCTCCAGTCTTCCCCGCCAGATGCCTTAACCCAGTTCTTTTTAAATGAAGCTGGTTTAAAGGCTGGTGAGGATGTCGAGATTGTTTATTCCACTACCGCAGAGATTTCCCAGATGATGGCAGCGGGTAAGATCGAGTATGCAACTCTCATCGAACTGCAGGTAACGGCAGCAAAGATGAACAACGACCAGGTGCGTGTCGCATTTTCCTTCGAAGATGAATGGAAGAAAGTAAAAGGAGAAGATTCCATCGTGCCAAATGCAGGACTTGGAACGACAGAAACATTTATTTCTGAAAAACCGGAGCTGGTGACAGAGTTTGAAGCTGCTTATGAGGAATCTTTAAACTGGGTTTTGGAACACCCGGCAGATGCTGCAGCACTGGCAGAGGAAAAGCTTGGACTTAAGGCTGCGCTGGTAGAAAAAGCAATCCCGAACATGGGTCTGATTTATAAAAATGCGGCAGACGCGAAGACTGACCTGGATGGTTTCTATCAGCTTCTGAACGATTTTGATCCGTCCATGATCGGAGGCAAAGTACCGGATGAAGGCATGTATTACAGCAAATAAGTACCAGATGAAGACCTGCATGACATCAAACAAGGAGCGGATGAAGACTTGTATGACAGCAAACAGGTACCGGATCGCGGCAGCGGCTCTGGTACTTGGACTCTGGTGGGGAATGAGTAACCTTTATTCCCCACTGGTCGTGCCGCCGATTCCTGCGGTGGCTGCAAAGGTGGCTGAAATTTTAAGCTCTGCAAAACTCTGGTGTGAGATTGGGAAAACGATGGTGCGCCTTGTCTGCGGTCTGGGAATCGGGATCGGGATTGGCTGTCTGGCAGGTTTGTTTGGCGGTGTGCTCAGACCGGTCCGCCAGCTCATTCAGCCGGTACTCGGCATTATCCAGGTCGTGCCGCCGATTTCCTGGCTGATTCTGGCGATTATCTGGTTTGGATTCAACGGACGGGCAAGCATTTTCATAGTAGTGATGGCGGTGGTTCCGACCATGTTTATCTGCATTTGTGACGGCATTTCGGCGATTGACCGGAAGTTGTTGGAGATGGGAAGCGTGTTTGGATTTTCTGTCTGGAAAAAACTTCGCTATATCCTGATCCCGTCAGTAACCCCGTATTTTGCGTCCGGCCTGAAAATTGCAATTGGTATGGCATGCAAAACGGTCGTGATGGGAGAAGTGCTGACTACAACGTCGGGGATTGGCGGACAGATCATGACAGCGCGGCTGAATATTGAGCCGGAGACAGTCATTGCCTGGACTGTGATCATGGTGGGGATTTACTATGCAGTGGTTCTTGCCGGAAAGCTGCTTCTTTGTAAAAAACATGCGGTACAGCGAAAGGAATAACATAGGAAAGGAACGGGGCAGTATGCTGGATGTGATAGATCTTGGAAAAAAATTCGGTGGCCTGCCGGTTCTGGAGCATTTAAATCTCCGTGTGGAACCAAAAGAAATCACGGCCATTGTGGGTCCTTCCGGCTGTGGAAAATCAACGCTTCTGAACCTGATCGCGGGAATTACCGGTGATTATGAGGGGCAGATCAGAAACCGGGCGAAAAAAACGGGGTATGTGTTTCAGGAAGACCGGATTCTTCCGTGGCTGACGGTATATGACAATATCCGGGTGGTGCGGGACGATACCGATGAGGCGCGGATTACCCAGCTTATCGATCAGGTGCATCTGACCGGATTTGAGGATTATTATCCGGAGCAGCTGAGTGGCGGCATGCGGCAGCGGTGCGGGATCGCAAGGGCATTCTACTATGGAAGCGAGCTCCTTTTGATGGATGAGCCGTTTAAGTCACTGGATTACACTCTTCGCCAGGAAATGCTCACGCACCTGAAGAAACTTTGGGAGCAGGAGCAGAACTCCGTGCTGTTTGTTACGCATGATATGGACGAGGCGCTGCAGATTGCAGACCGGATCCTGATATTTGGTCCGAGACCATCGTTTGTGGTGAAAGAAATCCGGCTTCCACGTCAGGAAGGACTTCGTGATCTCAGTATAAAAAACCTGGTCGAGGCGAAAGCAGAAATGATCCGGCTGATCGGTTAGGAAGTTTCTGAACAGAAAATTTTGTATGGTGCAGCTGCGGCTGAGAATTTTGCCAATTTGTAATAGGAAGCATTGGAAAAGGAGAGAGGAAAGAAATGAGAGGACTGGGAATTGATGCGGGAGCGGGAAGTATTTCCCTGGCGGTAGTGGAAGATGGAAAGCTGATCTACAGCCGTTACGCGCTGCATAAGGGAGAAGCCAAGGCTGTGCTTGGCAGAATGCTGGAAGACATGAAGCAGGAATTGAACCGTACCAATCCGGGAACCATCGACTATGCCGCAGGAAACAGTGCTGCGGCTTTTCTTTTTCCCAAAGCGGGACAGAGGGAGATGGCAGACCGGGTGATGGCGCTTCTGGCAGGACAGAAACTGCTTTATCCAAAGGCACAGAGCATTCTGGAAATCGGTGCACAGACCTCCTGCTTTCTGACGGGACTTGGACATGACCAGGTGCTGGAGTATGCGGTAAACGGAGAATGCGCAGCAGGAACAGGGGCATTTTTTGAAGATCAGATGTATCGTCTGGGATTACCTTTGGAATCTTATTCTGAATATACAGACCGCGCCGCCAGTGTTCCGCGGCTTGCAGGACGCTGCAGCGTGTTTGCAAAGACCGATTTGATCCACCGGCAGCAGGAGGGAGTATCCGCAGAGGATATCCTTCTGGGCCTGGCTTACGCGGTGGTAAGGAATTTTAAAACTTCAGTAGTGCGCAAACTTCCGGTGCACAGACCGGTACTTTTGTCTGGCGGTGTGGTAAATAACCGCGGGGTGATCCGGGCAGTGAAAGAGATTTTTGGGCTGGAAGAAGGAGAACTGCTCTGTGATGATGGTGGAACCATTGTTTCCGCAGCTGGTCTGGCTGTGATTGCCATGGAACGGAAGGTGCGGGTGGACTGGGAACGGCTATGTGAGGATGCAGGTAAGAATATGGTGTCTTCTTGTGATGGAACCTGTGATGGTATGGCGGTTTTCTGCGACTGCAGCAGGGAAATGAAACAGCAGTCTGATGGGAAGAGGCTTCCTGCGTTTCCTTACGAGAAGGCGAAGCTTCACAAGACCCGGGCACCAAAGCCGGGAGAAGCAATGTGGCTTGGGGTGGATGTGGGTTCTACCAGCACCAACCTGGTGCTGATCGGGGAGAACCAGGAAGTGCTGGATTACTGCTATATCCGCACTTCAGGCAACCCGGCCCGGGCTGTCGAGGAAGGCCTGGAAGTATTAAAACCAACCATAGATATGGCAGGAACCGCCATTGTCCAGACCGCAGTGACGGGATCTGGCCGTTATCTGATCGCAAAGAAGCTGGGAACGGACCAGATTCTGGATGAAATCACGGCGCAGGCCAGGGCGGCATCGTTCTTAAACCCGGACGCAGACACGGTCTTTGAGATTGGCGGTCAGGATTCGAAATACATTTCCGTGAAGCACGGTCAGGTCGTGGATTTTGAGATGAACAAGGTCTGCGCGGCTGGAACCGGTTCGTTTATTGAGGAGCAGGCAGGGCGGTTAGGAATTCCACTTTCCGGGATTGGGCCGATGGCGCTGGGGGCAAAACATCCGGTGGAGCTTGGCGAACGCTGCACGGTGCTGATGGAGTCAAAAATCGTATCAGAGCTTGCGGCGGGCGCGGGGAAGGAAGATCTCTGCGCTGGGCTCTGCCGTTCCATTGTGCGCAATTATTTAAACCGTGTGGTAGTCAATAAGAAAGTGGGACAGGTGGTCTGTCTGCAGGGCGGCATTATCCATAACGAAGGAATTGTTTCTGCTTTTTATGAAATGTTGGGCAACCGGCTTCGCATCACACCTTATTATGACGTGACCGGTGCTTACGGAGCGGCGCTGGAAGCCAGGGATGCTTCGGAAAAATGCACCTGCGACCAGGAAAGAAATGAGGAAATCTATAAGAAAAACCGCGCATGGTTTTATGCCGGGTATGATGGAACGCTTTTGCCGGACCGGAAAACGATCGGTATCCCGCAGTCCTTAATGATGTATAAATTTTTCCCGATGGCGTACCAGTATTTTACCCAGCTCGGATTTAACGTTCTGTTATCGGAAGAAAGCTGCGAGGAGATTATCCGCATCAGCCAGGATGTGACGCAGGAGGAAACCTGTTACCCGGTGAAACTGCTTCACGGGCATATGGAATGGCTGGCGCGAAAAGGGGTAGACTATATGTTCCTTCCCTGCATCCGTACCATCCGGCATGAAACATCCGGGGTAGAGCACAATTATGGCTGTGTTTACATGCAGACCGCGCCGAAAATCGTGGCGAAAACATTGAAGTTAAAGGAACGCGGCATTCAGATTCTCGCACCGGTTCTTGACATGGATATGGGACAGCCGCAGCTGGCAAAGGCGATGATCCAGACCGGAATCGGGCTGGGAAAAGAGCAGGAAGCCTGTCAGCTGGCAATGAAAAAAGGTGCTGCCGCTATGCAGTTGTGTGACCGGAAGTCGGAAGAACTTGGAAAGGAAATCCTCACATCCTTAAAGCCGGATGAGAAGGTTCTGGTGCTGATCACACGGAACTACGGAATTTCAGATCCGGTACTGAATATGGGAATTCCAGGTGAACTTCTAAAACGGGGCTGCAAGGTATTAAACCTTGCACATCTTCAGGGACACAGCATGTATCTCGCAGAGGAATACCCGAATTTATACTGGCCATTCAGCCAGCATATCTTAACCGGAGCCAAGATCATAAAAAATCATCCGAATCTGTATGCGGTGTATCTGACCAATCATGGATGCGGACCGGACACGATGATTTCTCATCTGTTCCGTGAGATCATGGGAGAGAAGCCATATCTGTCTGTGGAGGTAGATGAACACCAGTCGGCAGTTGGTGTGGTGACACGGATTGAGGCATTTTTGAACAGTCTGAAGCATGTGGAGAACCGGGAAAGCAGCAAGAGGGAGGACAATGCCTGGGGAAAATGCAACCCGGAAAGCGGCAGACAGGAACGCAGAGGACAGGAACGCAGCGAACTGGGAAGCAACAGGCGGGAAAGCTGTGCGGCTGGGTACGACGGCATCCCTCTGCTTCATAAATTGCAAAAGAATGCGGTCTTGCATCTGCCGCCGCTTTCTGTCTACACAGAACTTTATGCAATGTGGCTGCGGAATCGGGGATATATGGTTCATGTCAGCCCGGATTATACGCGAAAAGACATGGAGACCGGAAAAGCAGAAAGTATCTCAAAAGAATATGCAACCTTTTCTGCTATGGCAGGGCAGATCCTGCGCCAGGAGAAGAGGTGGAATGAAATTGCAGGTGGAGTTTTGCAGGCAGAATCATTGCAGGAAGAAGAAAAAGCGCAGAAAGAGGGGCGTGAGGGCTGCCTGGTGAAGGCTCTCCAGCCTGAGCAGCGCTGCTATCTGGTACCGCAGACCGAGGGTGCCGAGGCAGAGGGCATGTTTTCTATGGTGATCCGGGCACTTTTGAAGGAATCCGGAGCAGATCCGGCACAGGTCAGTCTATATACTCCATTTACAGAGCACTTATTTCAGATGGAAGACGGGCAGCAGATCTGGCAGCTTATCATGCTGGGAGATGCACTTCTTTGTATGGAAGAAAACGAGCAGAAACAAGCAATCGAAAACATCACGTTTCCTCTGACATGGGAAAAGACAAAGTCTCTGCTTAAAGCATGGCATGAAACATGGAATGGAAACATTCTGAAAAAACAGAAGCGGGTATTCCTTTTTGGGTCCGCCATGGTATTAAACAGCAATGATCTCAACCGGAATATGGCAGATGCCGTGAGAAAACATGGATTTTTGCCGGTTCCGATGATGCTTTCCGAATATCTCTGGTTCTGGATCCGGGAGAGTCAAAAAGAAATTCCGCAGGAAGCAACGAAACAGCTTACCTGGTTCCGGGAAACGTACCGGGATATCTGGGGAGAAAAGGAAACTCTGGAAGAAGCGTTTGCCGGACTGCAGAAGGCGTATCCGGAGGTGGTTGGCGGAAACATCCGTTACCTGTGCAGTCTGGCTGCGAATGTGATACCCGGCGGGGCAGGAAATATGCTGCTGCTTCCGACCTATGCCAACGCCGGATCCGTGATCGAGATGATGAAACACGATTCCCCGGTGCCATTCCTGCATTTCCAGGCGGAAGGAAACGGGGAAGCAGACGAGGTGGAGCGGCGTGAAATCTGGCTGAACCTGCTTGAGCGGGAATGATGCAAAAGATAAAGAAACATAAAAATCAAATCATGGGTGATTATGACAAAATTGTCATTTTTTTGTCATGAACAATTAAACTGCTGCCGGTAGAATAGAACTCAGTAAGAACTTTGGTAAAATTTAGGAGGGACATGACTATGGCAGCAGTTATTGGTTTTCTGATGATCATCGCGATCGTGGCATTGCTTTTAAAGGGCAAAATGTCACCGCGGTAACCGTTGTAACCGCAGTGATCGCAACCATCGCGCATCTGGACGGAACTGAAAGACCATATGAAGTTCAGTATCCCGCCGTATTACCTGGTAAGCCTTCTGATGCTGGCATTCGGAGTCATTCTGGGGATCGTGACGATATAAACAATTTAGCACAGTAGGTCCGAAAACTCCCGCCGCGCCATGCATAAAACAGGTTGTTCAATTCTGTTGCCATGATTGACGCAGACGGTTCCAATCTGGTGCCTGTAGTTGCTGCCAATCGTGTAGGAGAGGAGCGGGTGAAGCCCTGTGAAGAAAATGCAGGACAGAAATCCTCCCTGCTTTTCTACGGATCTTCTTTTATTACGGATGGCTGCGGGGAAATACAGGCAGCCATGAGAAGAGAGGAAGAGGGCTTTATCGCAGCAGATTTTGATCTGGACCGGCTGATGGAAGACCGTCTTTCCTGGGGACTGTTCCGGGACAGACGTCCTGAGATGTATGGAAAAATATGTTCCGCAATCGGAACAATCAGAGAAGCTCTCAATCATTGCAAAACGAAAAAGAATGCAGTACAATAAAACGGTACGAAAGAATGGCATAAGGAGAGCGTAAAATCATGAAAAAACAAAAGACTGGGAACAACGGCTTTACGATTGCGGAGCTTTTGATCGTCGTTGCGATCCTCGGAGTTCTTGTTGCGATATCCATGCCTGTTTTTTCAGGACATCTGGAGAAAAGCCGTGAGACGGTTGATCTTGCCAATGTGCGCTCTGCTTACTCGGAAGTGATGACGGCTGTGATGACTGAGGATACAGCAAATTATTCCAGGACAGTGAAATTAAAACAGAAACGGGACAACTGGAATGCCTATGATCCCGTTACGGTTGCCGGGATCACGCATTCCAGGGACGAGGATGACACGGAGCACTGGATCGGGATCCCTGTTGAGAATGGAGAATGTACGCTGTCATATATTCCGGATTTCGGAATGAAGGTAATATGGAGCGGAGCAGGCGGAAATGATACACCGATCTCTTTTCCCTATAACGATAATCTGCATGGAGCACTCGGTAAAACCGATATACTGGATGAGCTGAAAAAACAGAATAAGACTTATTTTGAAATAGATTCTAAGTGTCCAAAGTCTGATATGCTGACAAGAGTGAATGAGGAAATTCGGAAGGAAGGCAGCAGCAGTCTGCTGGGAACCGGAACATGGGCCTATATGGGAAGTCCGAAACATGCATCCGGACGGTATTTGTTCTGGACATCTATGGATACCAATCAGGTTGGGGCAGGGAAAAAAATTCCGGTCATAGTCAGCAAAGCAGACGGTGGTTTTTATATTTCTGAAACGACAACAGCTGCAAGAAAGAAGGACGGAAAGACGTATGTTGCAATTGCGGATCATATTGCAGACTTTTCCCCTTATACATCCGGCAAACAATATGACAGTCTGGAAGATGCCTACAATGCATATCAGAAGCTGTTGGCGGATGGAACCTATGAAAAAGCATCTTGACATCCGTACGGTTTTTGGTATATGATGAACTCAATAAAGGGGAGTAACCTACGCTGCTAATCTGCGTTTGTGATGTCGTCAGTACGATGGAAGCATCCGGTGTCACAAAGAAACGGTGAGACTTTTATTGCATTATTATTGTGCAATAAAGGTCTCTTTTTTATTGAAAAACCTTCATTGCATAAGAAATACAGTGGAAAAATGCTTAAACAGAGGAGACAGAAGTGATGAAGGAATTTTATCAGCAAACGGTGAAAGAGGTTCTGGATCGTGTGGAAAGCAGCGAGACAGGCCTCACCAGTGAGCAGGCCGGAAAATTCCGGGAAAGGTGTGGCTGGAATGAACTTGCAGAGGGGAAAAAGAAAAGTATCCCCCAGATTTTTCTGGAACAGTATAAGGATTTTCTGGTACTGATCTTAATTGCATCGGCCATCATATCCGGCATGCTTGGCGATGAGGAAAGCGCGGCCGTGATCTTGATCGTGATCACGATCAATGCGATCCTGGGCACTGTGCAGACCGTAAAAGCGGAACAGTCTCTGCAGAGCTTAAAGAAGCTTGCAGGACCGCAGGCCAAGGTACTGCGCGATGGTTCCACGATCCAGCTTCCGGCAAGAGAGCTGGTGGTTGGAGACGTGATCCTGGTGGAAGCAGGCGACATGATCCCGGCGGACGCAAGGCTGATTGAAAATGCAAGTCTTAAGGTTGATGAGAGTGCTCTTACCGGAGAGAGTCTTGCAGTTGAAAAGGGCCTGGAGGCTATTTTGGCAGAGGCTCCGCTGGGAGATCGGACCAATATGCTCTTTTCCGGCAGCTTTGTGACATATGGACGCGGAAAGGCAGTGGTAACGGACATAGGAATGCAGACGGAGGTTGGAAAGATTGCAGGACTTTTGAAGTCAACTTCTGAAAAGCAGACTCCGTTACAGGTGAGTCTGGAAGAGTTTGGAAAGAAATTATCCGTTTTGATTCTGGTATTCTGCGGGATTTTATTTGCGATCAACGTATTTCGAGGTGAAAAGATCAGCAGTGCATTCATGTTTGCCGTAGCACTGGCGGTTGCGGCAATTCCGGAAGCGTTAAGCTCGATCGTGACCATTGTCCTTTCCTTCGGAACACAGAAGATGGCAAAGGAGCATGCGATCATCCGAAAACTGCAGGCAGTGGAAGGCCTTGGAAGTGTTTCCGTCATCTGCTCGGATAAAACAGGAACACTGACACAGAATAAAATGACGGTTGAGGATTACTATGTGGAAGGAAAACGGATCCCGGCAGCAGAAATTGATATAGCAGATCCGGCACAGAACTATCTTCTGGAGTGCAGTATTTTATGTAATGATTCGACGAATGAAAACGGAGTGGAAATCGGGGATCCGACAGAAACTGCATTGATCAATTTGGGAAGCCGGTACGGAATCGAGGCCGCAAGCGTACGAAACCGCTATCCGAGAGAGGGAGAGCTTCCATTTGACAGTGACCGTAAGATGATGTCAACACTTCACAGGATAAACGGTGAAAACCGGATGATCGTAAAAGGAGCGGTTGACCGACTGCTGGAGCTGACGGAATGGATTTGGACAAAAGACGGAATCCGCGAAATTACAGAAGCAGATAAAGAAACCATACAGCAGCAGAACCGGGATTTTTCAATGGAAGGCCTGCGTGTACTGGCATTTACCTATCGCGAAATTCCAAAGGAGCATGTATTAACAGCAAAGGATGAGGCTCATCTCGTATTTCTCGGCCTCATTGCTATGATGGATCCGCCAAGAGAAGAATCAAAGGCCGCCGTCGCAGAATGCATCAAAGCAGGAATCCGGCCGGTCATGATCACAGGAGATCATAAAATTACGGCAGCGGCCATAGCAAAAAGAATTGGAATCCTGCATGATTTATCGGAAGCCTGCGAGGGTGCGGATATCGAAAAAATGAGTGATGAGGAGCTGAAGGATTTTGTCCCGGATGTATCTGTGTATGCAAGGGTTTCCCCGGAGCATAAAATCCGTATCGTCCGCGCATGGCAGGAAAAAGGAATGATCGTTGCAATGACCGGAGACGGTGTGAATGATGCCCCGGCGTTGAAGCAGGCGGACATCGGTGTTGCAATGGGAATCACCGGGACCGAGGTGGCAAAAGATGCTGCCGCCATGGTGCTAACCGATGACAATTTTGCAACCATTGTAAAAGCAGTAGAAAATGGACGAAATTTATATCGAAACATTCAGTATGCGATCCAGTTTCTTTTGTCGGGAAATTTTGGAGCAATTTTAGCAGTTCTGTATGCATCGGTTGCAGGACTTCCGGTTCCGTTTGCACCGGTACACCTGTTATTTATTAATCTTCTGACGGATAGCCTTCCTGCCATCGCACTTGGCGTGGAGCCTTCTGACAGTGATGTGATGAATGAGAAACCAAGATCTGCGGACGAATCGATACTGACAAAGGATTTCCTCGGCAAAATCGGTCTGGAGGGCTTTGTGATCGGTGCGATGACAATGATCGCATTTTTGACAGGATATCACCAGGACGGCGCGCTGCTTGGCAGTACGTATGCGTTCGGAACACTTTGTCTGGCACGCCTGTTCCATGGATTTAACTGCAAGTCGGATCATCCGGTTATCTTTACAAATCGGTTCTTTAACAATCCATGGCTGCAGGGAGCCTTTGTGCTCGGCGCAGTACTGATCACCGCAGTATTGACCGTTCCCGGCCTTCATCATGTATTTCAGGTGGAGACTCTCAATCCGGCACAGCTCGGCTGCGTATATCTGTATGCCTTTGCCAGTCTTCCGATCATTCAGTTGTTGAAGTGGATTCGCACGAAATTAGGAAAAAATGGAGAATGATAATGGATTTCAGTAAGCTATCTATGAAAAAAATTCGGGAACTGATCATTTTCACAGCACTGCTGGCAGCTGCGTTGTGGAAATTTGAAGTTGTGATCGATGTGCTGAAAACAATATGGGGAATCCTATTCCCCTTTGCACTGGGAGGAGCAATTGCTTTTGTCATCAACGTGCCGATGAGCTTTCTGGAAAAGATGATCTTTGGGAAGATCAAAGCCGGAAAGAAAAAAGGCAAAAAGCTTGCCAGACCGGTAAGCCTTCTTCTGACCATGATACTGGCTGTCAGTGTCATGGTACTGGTGATGTTTGGCGTGATCCCGCAGCTCACCCGGACTATGAGAACACTGATGATGAGCATTGCCGATTTTATTCCGCAGATGCAAAGCTGGATTCGGGATTTTTCACATAACAACCAGAATATTATGAATTATGTAAATCAGATCCAGTTTCAGCCAGATCAGGCCATTCAGTGGGGAATCAGCATTCTTGGCAGCGGAGCGGGAAATATGATGAGCACGACCATGTCAGCAGTGAGCTCGATCGTCAGCGGACTTGCCACCTTTTTCATTGCATTTTCCTTTGCCTGCTATATTCTTTTTCAGAAAGAACAATTGCACATACAGATAAGAAAGGTATGTTTTGCGTTTCTTTCCAAACAGAAAGCAAATGCACTTCTTAAAATCTGTTCCCTGATTTATCGAACATTTGCCAATTTTCTTACAGGACAGTGCTTGGAGGCTGTGATCCTCGGAAGCATGTTTGCCGTCACGTTAAGCATTTTGAAAATGCCCTATGCACTGCTGATCGGAACCCTGATCGCCTTTACTGCATTGATCCCAATCTTTGGCGCGTTTATCGGATGCGCAGTGGGCTGTTTCCTGATTTTTATGGTAAGTCCGAAGCAGGCAATGCTGTTTATCCTTGTATTTCTGCTGCTTCAGCAGATCGAAGGGAATCTGATCTATCCGCATGTGGTCGGAGGTTCCGTCGGACTTCCGTCCATATGGGTCCTTGCTGCAGTTACCATCGGCGGAAATCTTATGGGAATTGCGGGGATGCTCATCTTTATTCCGCTTGCATCTGTTTGTTATACTGTTTTCAGGGAAGTTGTGTATCTGAGACTGAAGGAAAAACATATAAAACGGGTGACAACGACAGCGGTGGAAGAATATACCGCGCAGGAATGGATGGATGCGGAAAAGAAATTGCAGGAAGGAGCAGCGAAATGACAAACGAAATGGAATCCCATAAGGAAAAAGCAGTATACTATATTTTGGATACCTGTACCCGCTGTGGACGCTGCGCCCAGAAGTGTCCGCTTCACGCGCTGGTTCCGCGCCAGGGACATTACCGGATCGATTTACGTTTTTGCGATGGCTGCGGAATCTGTTATGAGATCTGTCCGATCGGGGCGGTGGCCAAGGGAAGCGAAGCGGATCAGTAGTGAGAAAATGAACGGAAGCAGGGCTGGAAGTTAGCAGAAAAAGCAAATTGGAATTCTTTGCGGTTGCCTGAGGCTATGAGCCCTGCCGCATGGAACACATCAAGGCATACTGGCCGGAAAACAACAGTGTCGGTTCCGGACAGGTGCTGCACTGTCCTTACATGGCAGCAGATGCCCGCCTGGTGGTGAAGGAGATGACACGGCAGACGGAGCGGAAACAGGAACTGGACGAGTACGAGAAAGCCGCGCTGGATGAATGGGAAAGTGGATTGGGACCGGAAAATAAAACTTCACAATTTCAAAGCCTTTCTTTTGGGAACATTTGTAAAGTTTATTTGTTACAATGAACTTAAAAGAAAACCCAAAGAGAGGATGAGGATCATGAAACAGGAACTGTTGAAAATCATGAAGGAAAGACGCTCTGTGCGCAGTTATAAAAAGGATCTTATGATCCCGGAAGATGTATTGCAGGAGATTCTGGAGACTGCAACTTATGCACCGACAGGCGGTGGGAGACAGTCACCGGTCATCATTGCAGTTACAGATAAAACCATGCGAGATCACATTGCGCATCTGAACGCGAAGATCATGGGAGATGAGAATGCAGATCCGTTCTATGGAGCACCGGCTATTGCGTTGGTTCTGGCAGATGGCAGCAAGAGCACTTGGGTGGAAGATGGTACAAACGTACTTTGCTATCTGATGCTGGCAGCAAAAGCATGTGATGTTTCCAGTGTATGGGTACACAGGGAAAAAGAAATTTTTGACAGTGAAGAAGGAAAGAAGCTTCTGAAACAGTGGAATCTTCCGGAAAACTTAAGAGGTGTCGGTGCAGTGGCACTTGGATACCTGGAAGGCGAGGAGCCGAAAGCAGCTCCCCGCAAAGAAGGTTATATCGTAGAAGTACGTTAAAACCGGACCTTAAATTTATAAAGATAGACAGCGGCCTCCAGCAGGAAATGATCATTCCTGTTATGGAGGTCTTTTTTTGTAATTTCCTGGATACTCTTGATGCGGTACGCAATGGTATTGTAATGCGTAAACATTTCTTCTGAGATTCTTTTTACATTTCCGGCATATTCAAAATAATAATCCAGAGTCTTTAAGAGATCTGTGTGTTTCTGGTAATCGGTTTCAATCAGCGGACCAAGCAGTTCCTGGACGAATAGGCTGGTTTCTTTTTCTGGGTCCGCAGCGTACAAAAGACGTAACAGACCGAGATTTTCAAAATCAAGAACAGTCTGTTGGTTCAGCAGCGCAGTGCGCAGTGCGGTGCGGGCTTCAGTATCGCTCTGGACGATTCCGCGGATACCCGGGTGAGGGCGGCCACAGCCGGCAGAAATATGAAGATCCGGATATTCCTGGGCAAGTGATGTGATCAGCTTTGGAATATGGTGTGATAAATGTTCCAGATCAGAACTGGATGCAGGGGCGTTCAGCAGGATCAGGTAATCATCGGAAGTAGGGACAATCCGTACGTCCAGTCCCAACCTTGAAAAAACAGAACGGATATTGCCCATAAGGAGTGTGTGCTGAAAATTTTTTTTATATTGATTTTTTTCATCCTGAATCTGTGTTTTTAAACGCAGAATTAGGTGGTTGTCAGCGAGTGTGAGTTTAAATTCATCGGCGCGGGTTTGTTCAAGCTGATGGTCTACGATAGGGTCTGATAGAAGATGGAGTAGAAAACTGGTGAAAAGAGAATCTCCCTGTTCCCGGACACTTTGTTCCCGCGTGATTTCCAGTGGAATGGCGGTGAGAACCTGCGATAAAAGCTCCGGGGGAAGCGCCGGAGACTGGGTCGGGTTGCAGATATAAAGGCAGCCGTAGGAGTGGTCCCCTAATGTCAGATCGTGCGCCTGGGAGCGCTGGATAAGTGTATTGATCATCTGAGATTCGGAGTCTGCCTTAAAATCGCTGCGGTCTTCTTCCTTAAGAAAGATACTGTGGCGGTTGTTGACGCTGTCTACAATGAGGATACTGCCGCCGGTAAGCTGGGAAATCATGAAAGCAATCTCATCTAGATTGGCTCCCTCGGTGATGGTCTGGGTCAGCATCTGGTTTACAGAAAGGGTATTTCGCAAAAGCGCAGTCCGGCGACGGGTCAGTTCGTCGGAAAGTACCTGGGTAATACGGGAAAACTGCATGTCGGGCGGAAGTACAATGAGCGGAAAGCCAGCTTCATTGGCTTGTTGGATCATAATGGGGGGAACAACGTTGTCGAGGTATTGTGAAGGTTTGATGCAGAATGCGGCCATCTGGTTTTGCACTAAAGTAGGAATATAGGCATTCATGGCATCAGGGTCCTGATAGACAGAAAAACAGGTGGATATCATCAGTTCACCCGGGGAAATCCACTGTCCGTAATCAGGGTTGTCGCTTAAGTTAATGCCGGAAACAGTGCGGTTTAACCCACTTTCACCGGCAGCAAGATAGCTGGTCGAAAAAATAGGGAGTTTTAAAAGCTCCTTTACGGTTGGGTAATAGGCTTCTTCAATATAGTAGTTCATCTGGGCTTCCTCCATTCAAAATTGAAACGCTTACCAAAAGTATAAGAAGTTTATTGTGAACAGTCAACATAGAAAATGACAAAATTAGTGATTATAATATGAAACATAACAAAGATAAAAAACAAAGCAAACAAAAAATATTGTGAAGAGTTCACAAGACGGAGAAGGGAGGAGTGGAAAATGAAGGTGCGGGTTCGGATCTGCAGCCGCTTATACGAAGCGCTGTCGGAACAGACACTGGAAGGAACTTTACATTCCTGTTTTCACAGAGCCATGAATATGGCATATGAAAACGGCCTGGTTACCTTTCTTGCAAAAGAAAAGAGCCTTCAGCCTTTTTCCCTAAATCTCGACTGGAGCGGTGATTTCATGTTTGTGAAAGAACTGGTACGTTCCAGGGGAACAGAAATGCGGTTAAATCTGCAGGGGCTCTGGATTGGAACTTATCAGGTGTTTGAGTTTGAAACGTTTGAGATTCTGAATCTGAAGAAAAGGCAGAGTGAGATCCTGAATCCGGTAGCAGCCAATTTCATCCGAAGTTTTCTTTCACATCAGGAGGAAAAAGGAATTCATGGGTTAATTGAAGGAAGAACAGAGGATGTGTTTTCCGCTTTTCTTGCATCGAGGATCGAAGCCTTTCGAGAAGCAGTGCAGAATGGGGAACGGGAAACAGCGGTGTATGCGGCAGGGCAGCTGGCTGGAGGAGGGCCGGGCCTGACACCTTCTTCCGATGATTTTCTCTGTGGCTATATAGTATCGTGGCCAGAGAATTATCCCTGGGAAGGGTTTGCGGAAACAGTCACCGGTGCAGCGGCATCCAGAACAAACGATGTCAGTGGATCTTTGTTGAAACATGCGGGCGAAGGAATGTTTTCAGAGGATGTTCTTGGTCTTCTGGAAGGATTTGCAAACTGCGACACAGAACAGATTCGCACAGCGCTGAAACGTGTTGCCTGTTTCGGAAGCAGCTCAGGATGTGATTTCCTGACCGGCATGTATTATGGAGTTATCGATAGCAATAAGATGGGAGGAAACAGATGTGGTAAAGCTTGAAATCAGAAAAAACACCTATTACGATTCAGTAACCCTGATGATCATCTCGAAAGATGTAAAAAATCTGTCAGGTGTTTCCGAAGCACTGGTAGGCATGGGAACGGATCTGAACCGTGAGATTGCGGGAAATCTTGGCTTAGATGCAGACGGCTTTGAGGATGTAACCGCAAATGACTTTTTTGTGGCAGCGGATTGTGATGACGAGAACTGCTTCAAAAAAGTAGTGGAAAAGGTAGATGAACTGCTGAACAAGAAAGCAGAAAAAAGCAAGGCAGAGTATTTCCCGCCGACTCTGGATGGAGCCATAAAAGTGGAAAAAAATCTGAACATGGCAGTGATTTCAGTTCCGGGACGTTTTGCGGCAGATGTTGCAAAAGACTGCCTGGATCGTGACATCAACGTTATGCTGTTCAGTGATAATGTCACCATCGAGGAAGAAAAAGCACTGAAAGAGTACGCAGTATCCAAAGAACTCCTGATGATGGGTCCAGATTGCGGAACCGCAGTTATCAATCATGTACCGCTTGCATTTGCAAATGTGATTAAGCCTGGAAAAATCGGTCTTGTGTGTGCATCCGGAACCGGTGCGCAGGAAGTTTCCACTATTATCGACCAGCTTGGTGAAGGTGTTTCCCAGCTCCTCGGAACTGGTGGAAGAGATTTAAAGAGTGAGATCGGCGGAATCATGATGAAGCAGTGCCTGAACGCACTGATTGAAGATCCGAAGACAGAAATTATTGTGCTGGTGTCCAAACCGCCGGCAAAGGATGTGGAGGATCAGATTTTAAAGATTGCTGCTAATGCTGGTAAGCCGGTTGTAGTCTGCTTCATTGGTGGTGACGCAGAGAAAATTAAAAAAACCGGATTATATGCAGCAGTATCCCTGGAAGATGCAGCGCATAAGGCAGTGGCACTGGCAAAAGGAGAGGCCGTATCGGATTTTGAAGATTTCACCATGGGCCTTGAGAAAGCGGAAGCGCTGGCCGCAGAGGAAAGAGCCGGCATGATCCAGGGGCAGAAATATGTGAGAGGCCTTTATACCGGCGGAACCATTTGCGATGAGGCAATGAAACTTCTGATCGGAAGTATGGGACATATTTATTCCAATATCCCGCTGAAAGCGGAAGATAAACTGGAAAACGCAAGAAATGGAAAGTCACGGGAAAATACTTTCCTGGATTTCGGAGATGATGAGTTTACTGTTGGCCGTCCGCATCCGATGATTGATCCATCCCTGAGAGCAGAGCGTGTGGTCGAGGAGGCAAAGGATCCGGAAACCGCTGTGATCCTGGTAGACTGTGTGATTGGCTATGGTTCCCACGAGGATCCGGCAAAGGATTTATCCGATGCGATTCGGAAGGCAAAGGAACTGGCAGCAAAAGAAGGCCGTTACCTGTCTGTGGTAGCTACTGTATGCGGCACAGAGGGTGATCCGCAAAACCGTACAGCAACATCTCTCCAACTGGCAGGAGCAGGGGCAATTGTACTTCCGTCCAATGCACAGGCAGCGAGATTTGTAGAACTGATCACGAAAAATCTGTAGGGGAGGAGGAAGAACATGAGCAAGGTAAATGAGTTATTTGAGAAAGAATTATGCGTAGTCAATTTCGGTATTGAGTCTTTTTATCAGGACCTGAAAAAGCAGAATGTCAAATCGGTCCATGTTGCGTGGAAACCGGTGGCTGGCGGAGATAAAAAGATTGCCGGTTATTTAAAACAGTTAAAGGATCCGAATCTGGCAGAGAAGATCGCAGCCGCAAACAAGGAGGCACTTGGCAGAATCCTTGCGGCTCAGCCGGCGCTGGTAGGAATGTCAACTGCCGGAGAAGCAATTCCTGGCATGACCAAAACGACGATCCTTCATGCTGGCCCGCCAGTGAAGTGGGAGGACATGTGCGGTCCTATGAAAGGCGCTGTTATGGGCGGCCTGATCTATGAGGGACTGGCAAAGGATATGAAGGAAGCGGAAGAGCTGGCCGGAAGCGGAAAGATTACCTTTGATTCCTGCCATCATCACAATGCAGTAGGTCCGATGGCTGGTATTGTTACTTATTCTATGCCGGTATGGCATGTGGTAAACAAAACTTTCGGAAATGATGCGTACTGCACTATGAACGAAGGACTTGGAAAGGTACTGCGGTTTGGAGCTTGTGATGAAGAGGTATTTGACCGCCTGAGAAAGATGGAAAAGGTTTATTATCCGGTACTGAAAGAAGCACTGGAAATCCATGGCGAGATCGATATGAAAGTTATGATTGCGCAGGCTCTGCAGATGGGAGACGAGGGGCACAACAGAAATAAGGCTGGCACGTCCTTGTTTATCCGTGAGATCCTTTCGGATGTTTACAAGACCCATTTTCCGCTGGAGCAGCAGCAGGAGGCAATTGCATTTATCAATGGAAATGACCATGCATTTCTGAATCTGTCTATGCCGTCCTGTAAAGCTACGATGGATCCGACTCTGGGAATTCCGTACAGCACCATTGTTTCTACCATGTGCAGAAATGGTGTGGAATTTGGCATCCGGATTTCCGGACTTGGCGCAGACCAGTGGTTTACGGCACCGTCCGAATATATTCGCGGTCTTTATTTCCCGGGATATTCCGAAGCGGACGCAAATCCGGATATCGGAGATAGCTGTATTACAGAAACAACCGGAATTGGCGGATTCTGTATGGCAGCTTCACCAGCTATCGTACAGTTTGTAGGAGGCCAGGTTCAGGATGCGATCAACTACTCTTCTCAGATGTACGAGATTACAGAAGGGGAAGGAAATGCCTATAAAATTCCGGTACTGGACTTCAGAGGCAGCGCAACTGGAATCGACATTGTAAAGGTTTTGGAGACTGGAATCCGCCCGATCATCAATACTGGTATTGCTCACAAGGATTACGGCGTTGGACAGATTGGAGCAGGTCTTGTAAATCCGCCGGAAGGCTGTTTTACAAAAGCCATCGAAGCATGCGCAAAAGCATGGA
>OODU01000575.1_pt1 | contig 40810 bp, 36 predicted proteins | sample 1671171 | NCBI WGS metagenome assembly OODU01 (sample SAMN06348129, study PRJEB24527) | human gut metagenome | biome: human gut; feature: ankylosing spondylitis patient; material: feces | host: Homo sapiens | place: China | collected 2015-10
TAAACAGCGCTTTGCAGATCAGTATGAAAATCCAATAATAATAAAATCTATGATAATGCAAAGAAATGCGAGGGCATTGCTGAAGCATTGGGACAAACATGGAGTCAATAAAGAGGATCTCCTTGTGATAAATACTGATCGAGACTATTTAGATTTATATGAAACTGCTTTTGGGGAAGTAGTCCCTCGCTTTGCCTTAATGCCAGATGAAAGCGTTTTTAGACGCAAAGTTCGACACCATAAAGTTTTGCTTGACGATAAATTTGAAAAGCAGGAACGTAATGCTGATTATCAGGATGTTGTTGACGAATTCTTTTCAGATGACCATTTGTATTATAAAGAAGATGGATTTGTTGGATTTTCCGACTATTCAGTTGTTGGCAATGAATATTTAGAGGCTGGTTTTGCACCTTATGCTGTAGCAATCCATATTGTGTATTTTGCGAATAATGGATCTTTGAGAGTAAGGCACTTTGTTTCTGATTCCAATGAAGATATTACTAACCCGGCGTTGAAGTTTTATCAAGCCGTTTCAAAACTTGCTGAATGGTATAACGCCGACCCTCACCCGGTTCAATTGACTGAAGGTTTGAAAATCTTTTTGCAGCACTACGAACAGCAGTCTTATCCAGGACTGGGAACAGTCAAAAAACTTTCTCTCATGCATCACCTCGAATTGATGGGTAGATACTTAAGCGAGGTGTAAGGATGTTCTGTTGCAGTAATTGTTTTGCTGATGCTGAAATTAAAGCAATCATCAACGGCAACAAAAAAACAGGAGACTGTGACTTTTGCGGAAAACATAATGTTCCAGTTTATGAAATTGGCAAAGATACAACAATAGCCGAACTTCTTGATGGATTATTGGACATATATTCTCCTGTTTCCGAATTGCCAGATGGATTTCCTCGTGGTCAAACGGATCTAATTAAAAATATTCTTTATAATAATTGGAATATTTTTTCCGTAAAACCAGACATCATATATCGTCTGATTACAAAAATTTGTTCTAGTCGATATGAAGATCAACCAGAACTATTTGATAGTCCTGTGGGAATTAAGCAAAGTCTAGATCGCGATTACTTAGAGGAGAACTCTATTTTGAAGAATAACTGCTGGTCTGACTTTGTAGAAGGAATAAAAAGAAAAAACCGTTTTCATAGTGACTACATCAATACAGAGCGACTTTTTACATTTTTGCGTTGTGCAGTAAAAACACATCGTAAGGGAGAAACTTTATATCGTTCCAGGATTTGTCATGATGAAAAAGGATACAGACGCACTGAGATGGGGCCACCTCCAGATGACAAAGCAAGGGGTGGGCGTGTTAATCCTGTTGGAATTAGCATATTGTATCTCGCTGATGAAAAAGAAACGACACTATATGAAATTCGAGCCGGTGTGTATGACTATGTTACAGTAGGCAGTTTTAAACTACTGAAAGATATTGAAGTCATTAATCTTGCTAACATTGATCGCATTAGTCCGTTTATTGGTATTGATTATGGTTTTGATTTGACTCAGTATGCCGTAAATATTGAACACCTAAAAATGATTGCACAGGAGATCGCAAAACCTTTGCGAAACGACAATGTACTAGATTATCTCCCCACTCAGTACATTAGTGATTTTATCCGGAGCAAAGGTTACGATGGGATTGAGTATGGAAGCACCATGCGCAAACAGGGGTTCAATTTGGCAGTTTTTGATCCCAGTGTATTCAAGTGCACTAGCACGAAAGTATATGATGTAAAGTCAATTTCCTACGATTATAAACCAATTTGATTCAAAAAACCAAAATGCCATACGCGATAATAACGCCACGAAGATAATGGTTGTGCAAAAATTGAATATCGTGTCGAACGCCATGGGCTAAAGCCTATGGCGTTTTTTCATGCCTAGAAATGCCCCTAAAGGAGTCGAAAATCCAATGTTTCTTCTCCTACAACCAACCGAAAGGCCACCGCCCATAGGTTTTCCCTTCCGGGGTATCCGGGCGGCATAGAGGCCGCCTTTTTTCCAAAAACAAACACTTTTCACACCGCCGAAGGGAGGTGATACCATGGCGGTATTTCGCATTGAGAAAACCCGTGACTACACGGTAATGTCCAACCACCATCTGCGCAACGCGGGGTTGTCCCTCAAATCCAAAGGGCTGCTCTCCATGATGCTGTCCTTGCCGGAGGACTGGAACTACACCACCAGGGGCCTGGCGAAAATCTGCAAGGAGGGCACGGACAGCATTGGCTCCGCCCTGAAGGAGCTGGAGCGAGCCGGGTACATAGTCCGTAACCGCCTCCGGGACAGCAAGGGCAAAATCGTGGATGTGGAGTATGTCATCTACGAGACGCCCCATCCCCCGGACACGGGCCAGCCGTGTGAGGACGAGCCGGATACAGCTTGTCCAGATACGGAAAACCCGGATATGGATAACCCATGTCTGGAAAACCGGCCGCAATTAAATAAAGAGAAAAGAAATCCTGAAGAACAAAATACTGATTCACCAAGTACGGAAGGATCAAATCCTATCCAATCAAGCCCCCAATCCCCCGCAGGGGCCAACCGGACCGGACGGGACTGGATGCGGGAACGAGAGAGCTATCGGGAACTGATTTTGGAGAACATCGAGTATGACATCCTCGTACAGAACAAGCGCATGGATCGTGACCGTCTGGACGAGCTGGTGGAGCTCATGGTGGATACTGTCTGCTCCCGCAGGGAGATGATCCGCGTTACCGGGGACGACTATCCGGCAGAGGTAGTCAAATCCCGGTTCCTGAAGCTGAGTAGTTCCCACATCGAGTATGTGCTGGACCGTATGCGGGAGAACACCACCTATGTCCGCAACATCAAGAAATATCTGCTGGCTGCCCTGTATAACGCCCCAGCTACCATCGACAGCTACTACGCTTCCCTGGTGAACCACGACCTGTACGGCAGCGGAGAAAGGAGATAATGACTTATGCAGGAAGAAGTCACCCAGCGCACCGTTGCCCTCTGTGTGGAGGCTACCAAGCTCTCCGCCGGGATGCTGCAACAGGCCATGAAAAAAGTGCTGGACGAGATGCAGAAAGGAGTGACCGGCCACAAGACCAAGCTGCACCACGGCAAGCAGACCCTCCGGCAGCTTATGAAGCACAACACCGGCGTTTCAAACATCGAGATCACCGACCAGAACATCCGGGCCTTTTCCGTCACCGCCAAGAAGTACGGCATTGACTTCGCGCTGAAAAAGGACACCAGCGGCGATATACCCCGCTACCTGGTGTTCTTCAAGGGCCGGGATGCCGACGTTATCACGGCAGCCTTTCGGGAGTTCTCCGCAAAGAACCTGGAGAAAGAGAAAAAGCCCTCCATCCGCAAGGAGCTGGAGCAGGCGAAACAGCAGTCCAAAGCCCAGCACCGCCAGCGGGAGAAGGTCAAGACCAAAGACCGGGGTGTGGAATTATGACGGTTGACTTGAAGAAGATTCTCATCCTCAACCTTCCGTATCTGCTGTTCGTGTATCTCTTTGATAAGCTCTGCCAGGCGGTGCGCCTGGCACCCGGCCTTGACGCCTCTGAAAAGTTCCTGCATTTGAGCCAGGGCTTTACGGAGGCGTTTTCTTCTGGGCTGCCCAGCCTGCATCCGCTGGACCTGCTGTGCCGTGCGCAATCGAGCAGTGCTACTGCCATGATCGCATTCGCGCCACCTATGCATGCAGTGTACAATTCTCCGCCTTGTTATAATCGTTGGTGCTTTTTTCATTGCTGCCGCCATCACCGGCATCATACCAACCGACAAAGACGCTGCCTCACCGTGTCGGCATAAGGTTCAGAGCAAGCGCCTCATAGATGACAGTCTGGTCTTTGACGTTACCTCACTGCTGCCATTGAAATCGAAAGTTATGCAGATGTTGATGCATTCCCCGCTTAATAAGCATTGCTTTTATATCTCCTTGACGTTTTTCACCTGCTGCTCTAAGTGCGCTGCTCAAAATTTTTGTTTTAGGTATCAAAAAATGCACCTCCCAAACAAGCATTTTTTTGATACCACTGCCTTTCCATACGACTTTCCACTTTCGGGGTCGCCTGCCCGGAGGTTTTCTAAGTGCTCTGAAAAATACAAAAAAACCGCTGATTTCCTACGAAATCAGCGGTTAAACATGGTTGCGGGGACAGGACTTGAACCTGCGGCCTCCGGGTTATGAGCCCGACGAGCTACCAACTGCTCTACCCCGCGATATGGATTTTATCGCAACTCTCTCTCAGAGTGCTTATATACTATACCATAGGATAGCGCAGTTGTCAAGCATAATCTTCAATTTTCTATTCGACAAATTCAGTCTTTTATCCCGCTGTCCTCTGCGGGCAGCAGATCCGGCAGTTCAAACCAGAAGCAGATACCGCCTTCGACGTTCTCCGCGCCGCAGGCGCCGTGCAGGGTATCCGCGATGGCGCGGACAAGCGACAGACCGATGCCGGTGCCGCCGGCCTCTCGGGTGCGGGCGCAATCAGTGCGGTAGAATTTCTCCCAGATTTTCGGCAGCTCCTCCTCCGGCAGACCTTCACCTTCATTGAACACGGACAGGCGCACGCTGTTTCCGGTTCTTGCCGCCGAAATCTCAATGTGCTTGCCCTCGGGCGTGTAGCGGATGGCGTTGGACAGGTAATTCATCAGCACCTGATCGAGCAGATCACCGTCCGTGCGGACCGTAATATACGTGTTCTCATATTCCACGGTCAAACCTCGGTTTTCACACAAAACAGCGGTTTTGCGCACCGCTTCCGCACAAAGTGCATGCAGATCAATATCCTCGTCGAACGTCTGCTCTGCACCCAGCTCCAACCGCGACAGACTGAGCAGCTGCATGACCAGCTTGTTCATGTGGTCGGCCTCATCGGCGATGGTGTCGCAGTAGAACTTTCGGTCCTCGGGGTCATCGGCCACGCCAGCCGTCAGGCCCTCGGCATAGCCCTGAATGAGCGCGATCGGCGTTTTCAGCTCATGCGACACGTTGACGATAAACTCCTGCCGCATATTGTCGATACGCTCCTTCTCCTCGATCTCCTGCGCCAGCTGATCATTGGACTCCTTCAGCTCACCGATCGCCTGCTCCAAATATGCAGACAGGCGGTTGAGCGACTGTCCCAGCTGGTCAATCTCATCGCCGTCCTCCTTGCCGGTGTACTGCATAGAGAAATCCAGCTCACTCATTCGGTCGGCCAGTCCCGCCATTTGAATAAGCGGGCGCGTAAACTGACGCGAGATAACATAGCCGCACCCCAGACAAATCAGCAGCGCACAGCCGCCGGCAATCAGCAGAAACACCAGATTCAGCGAAGAATTCTGTTCGATATACGCATAGGGCATATATGCGATCAGATATTCACCGTGTTCCGCATTCAGCACACCGATCAGGCACAGATACTGGTCATTATCGCGCAGACTGATCGTCATAAAGCGGTATTCGTTTTTACCCAAATCTACCCAGTCACGATTCTGGACCACGGACGCCAGCACCGCAAAGCTGCGGAACTTCTGCTCCATGTGCCCAAAATCAAACCCTACATCGCCCTCCTGCATGGCAGACGAGGTAATCACATCGCCGTTATCGGTCACCACTGCCAGACGAATGGCACTGCGGCTCTCATAGCTGTCCAACAGCGCGGCAACATCCGAGGAATCACTCGCGTAGCTGGTACAGATGCTGCCGTAGGCATCACGCAGCTCGCTCCGGCGTGTCATCATATAGTAATCCTGATAGAAAAACACGTTGAGCAGCACAAGAATACCGATAAACACCAGTGCGATAATGCTGATCGCAGCAAAAAACGTAAACCGGATTGACCGATGCTTCAGCTTCATACCTCAAAGCGGTAACCGTAGCCGCGCACGGTTTCGATCATGGTGCCGCACTCCCCAAGCTTGGCGCGCAGCTTTTTGACGTGTGTATCCACGGTACGCAGATCGCCGAAGTAGTCGTAACCCCAGACAGCATTGAGGATGCTCTCGCGCGACAGCGCAATCGCGCGGTTATTTTTGAAGTAGATGAGCAGCTCGTACTCCTTGGGGGTCAGGTCGATCGGCTTGTTCTCCACCATAACCTCACGGCGCAGCTCATTGACCGACAGCTTGCCAAGCTGTTCGAGCGGTGCACCGGCACGGCCTTCTCGTTTGAGCAGCGTGCGCACGCGGGCCGCCAGCACGATCGGCGAGAACGGCTTGGTGACGTAATCGTCCGCACCGCCTTCCAGGCCGCGCACCTGATCCGCGTCCTCGGCACGGGCGGTGAGCAGCATAACCGGCAGGTGGGTTTCGCCGTGCTCCTGCTCGCGCAGCTCCCGCAGGACTTCAAAGCCGTCCATCCCCGGCATCATCACGTCCAGAATGGCCATATCCAGTCCCGGACGGCGGTTCTCCAGAATATTCAGCGCTTCCTTTCCATCGGCGGCTTCGACGATGGTATGACCGTCCCGCTTGAGAAAGTCGCTGACCAGACGACGGATACGCGCCTCATCGTCTGCGATTAAAATAGTAGACAATATAATTCCACCTTACATTCTTATAATACCGCAAGTATACCGCCGGTGTTTGTTCGTTGTGTGAACAAAATCATGGGTTTTCAATTTTTGTTGAACAGGAGGTTGCTGCTTGAGAAGCGAACCTAACTTGCCTGCCCGGCAGGGGCGCCGTACCCACGGCGAGGGGCACAAGAGGGGTGGACACCTATGGTTTCCACCCCTCTTGTGAATCTCCCCGCTTCCTCTTAGCGTCTGCCTGTCATAGAACTGAGACTCGCCAGAGAAACGGCCATATTGTTTATCTTCCGTAGGGGCGACCAATGTGTCCGCCCATTTCTCTACCTCTACGCAGTGTCAGATACTCTGCTGCTACACATACGGTTTAGTCTACGCAGGCGCGACACAAGGTGAATTGCCCGAAGGGCAAGAGAAGGTCCCCTGGGGGATACCCGTGTCGCGCAACTCGTTTGCACGTTATTGTGCACGGCACCGTTGGATTAAGCCGTGAACAACTCGTAGCTATACGGCATCCACAGTGCGGGCAGACTGCTGTCGGCTGTTGCCTTGTGCATGGTCAGCTTGACGTATTTGCCGTTTTCTTTACCGGTATTCGGGTCGGTAAACTGATAGGTCAGCGATGCAAATTCGTTATTATCGCCGTAAATCTTCACAGAATCACCGTCAAATATGCCGTACATATCACCTAAACCAAGGAAAAATGCGGCTCCCTGTTCCGGTATCTGATCTTTCTGCAATACTCTTTGCAGATTTGCCAGCTCATCATCGGCATAGACCGGAAGGTCAAGCGTGCCGTACAGCAGGTCGAACTGCGCGGCGGTCAGGCCCTGTGCGGAATCCGCGAGGTGCTCGACCGATGTCGGCTCGGCGGTCGTTACGTCCTTGAACGTCACGCGGTCAGCGGCGTAAGTCTTATAGCCGGTTTCCCAGTCGGTGCGGCTGAAAAACACTTCACAGCTGTTGGTTTTCTCATCAACGTACACGCGGACGGTCTGGCCCTGCCGGGCAGCATAGTGTCTGCCGAGGCCCTCAAGAAGCTGTCTGCGGCGGGCGGTATTATCCTTGTCGGTCAGGTCGTCGAGCGTGAAATTGTCCGCTGTGATGTCCTGTGCCGCCGTGTAGAGCTCCTTGTACCTGGCAGCCTGCTCCGCGTTGGACGGGTCATACTGCACATCGGAGGCATAAATGAGGAAATACGTCAGGCCGTCCTGCTCGGCAAGCTGCTTGACCGGAGACGGATAGTTTTTCGTCCAGTTTTCGCCGTATTCGCTGTGCAAAACGGCGGTTGCGTCTACATTCAGCGTCATAATGCAGATGTCATGCGCCGAGCTGCTGTCTGCCTCATCCAGCATATTGAAATGCACACTGCCGTCCTCATACTGGCGGATGCCGACCGTATTACGGAACGAAAGCGGCATCTCGAGCGTATAGCCCAGCACATCATTGCGGTATGCCACCGAGTTCATGGTTTCGTCACCGTGTACGACGGTGGCCGCCTCCCCGTTCGACAGGGCGTACAGCGCCGCCGCCTTGTGCTGAATGTGACGGGCATCGGTGTATTCCAGCACCAGTGCGTGCAGATACGGCTCCACCGCCGTGGAGGTAAGCGACTTGCTCATGCTCTCCGGCACGGTGTACGTCCAGCCGTCAGCGGTTTTGGTGAGCACTGTCTGCTCATCTGTCAGCGCATCCTGCATGGTGCCGTCCAGATTGACCAGCCGGTTGGTGAGCTGTACGCCGCCGGACGGCTCATTCGCAAACGTAAATTTGATGGTATCACCGACTGCCAGCTCAGGCGGCAGTTTGCCAGTTATCAGCGCACCTCTTGCGTTCGCGCCGATGCCGAGCTCCTGCTCCCCGCTCTTAGCGGTGATGTCCTCCACCACGCCGACCGGCTGCCAGTAACCCGCGGCAGTCTTCTCCAGCTGCACCTTGATTGGCGTGCTGGAATCGCCAAATGTCAGCTGTACAACGGCAGTTTCCGTATTGCTGTCGCCTTCACCGAACGAACCGGTCGCCTGCCGGATGACCTCGGTGTCCTTCACCAGCATCAAATAGGAGTCGCCGTGCAGCGCCATGCCGAAATACTGCATGGCCGCCTGTGCCGGATCGGCGTAGCCTCTTATCATCTGCGTATCCATGCTGTCGATGTACTGCGGCACGGTCGGCCACGACAGACCGGTCGCATAGTACGTCCGGAACAATTCGCTCTGCGTCATGCTGTCCGTACTGAGTTCGCGGATATCGCCGATCACCGAGCTGTTTTTGTTCTCGCGGATGGTCTGCACGATGTAAGCCGAGCGCGCATCATTCACGCCGCTGCCAGACAGACGGAATACAACGCGGCAGCTATTTTCGTCATCGGTGGGTACAAGCACGAAATCCGTTGCAGGCGGCGAGGACGGACCGTATTTCCACGTCCACTGCTCGCCGCCGGTCATAGCCATCTGCTGCGCGATAAGGTCTTTCTGACCGTCCGGCGTCAAAATCGGGAAAATATACTGCGCACTCTTGTGCAGCACACCGCGGGCATACTGCTGCGCGAGGTCCGCCGCGGTGCGGGAGCGAACGCCGCTGCCGTCCGTCCAGTCCTGCGGCAGCCAGCCCTGACCGAACTGGTTTATCATGGTGACAACAACCTTGCTGTTATCCTTAAATGTGAACGTTACCTTGCGAATATCGCTGTACGGTGCGGATTCTTCGTCGCTGCCCTCAACCTGACTGGCCGCCGGAGCAATGCCGAGCAGAACCTCTGCCGCGGACACAGGATCGCTGTTGCCGATTACCGCCTTGTTATCCGCCGAAACGAAATCCGGCAGACCAAGATCGTTTTCGTACAGCAGCTTGAAGTGCTCCAGCGAGTTTACCAGACCACTATCATCACCGGTGGAGCTTGTCAGGTCAGAGTCGGCTTCCCAAATCGCTTTAGAAATCAGCATTTTATCGCCCTTACCGGTGAAATACAGCCGCTGCGCTTCGCGGTACGGCAGACCCGGCGTAATGCCGTTCGCCTGCATCCCCTGCGCCGCCATGCGCGCGGCGTCATACTCGTATTCGTAAACGATGAGTGCTGTCTGTGTTTCCGGTTCGTACTTGGTCACATAGCGCTTGTATACGGCCGCGCCGGTTGTGAAATTATCGACTAAGTTTTCACTGTTCGGCACAAGGTATTTGTTGAACGCTTCGGTATCTTCGTCCACATACGCCTGCGCGAATGTGTTTGCCATCATCAATGCGCGTTCCTCGGTGGTCTGATTGGGCTTCTTCTCCCCCACCGCAACCACGCAGCCAAGCGAGCCGACCAGAAGCGCGATCATCACAACGAGCGCGACACCGCGTTTTTTGACCGACTTGTCAAACAATCCCTCAAACCGACGCATGAGCGTCTTTTTGTCATCACCGAAGCAGGACACCAAAGCCTTTCTCTTTTGCGCCTGCGCGATAGCTGACCGCAGGATGGTCTCGCCGTAGGCTCGGCGGTACGCGCCGTCCTGTCCGCGAACAACCGCATCGTCGCACGCCGCCTCAATGTCCTCCTGCGCAAATCGCGCGATCAGATGCACCAGTGGATTGAACCAGTGCAGACAGCGTGCCGCCAGAAGCAGCAGCTTGAGCCACAGATCGCCGTGCTTGTAATGCGTCAGCTCGTGGCGGAAAATGAACGCCGCGTCCGTCCGGGAAATGCGCTCATCCGGCAAATACAGCGTCGGATGGATAAATCCTGCCAGCATCGGGCAATCCGCCGCCGCAGATACCCGCAGTGGGATTTCCCGGTCAATAACCAGATCGGCGCACTGCTCCTGCAAAATCGTGTGCAAATCCGCGCGTTCAACCGAACGGGACTTACCTTTTAGGCTGCGTATCAGCCGGTAATAGCCAATCCCCTGCCAGAGTACGCAGGCAATCACGCCTGCCAGCCACAGCGTCAGCAGAATGTCGGTAATATCCACGGTCTTGACCGTGCCGGTATCTGCCGCGCTGAGCGTTTGCGCCTGCGTGTCCGTCACCCATCGGGTTGGGTTCTGCACAACCGGAAGTCCGGCCTGCCGGAACGCCGTCTGGTCGCTCTGCACCACATAGCTGGTGCGCGGCATGACCTGCACCGGCGCCTGCGGCAGTGTCAGCTGCACCGGAATGAGCAGCCGCAGCGCGAGAATCGCCCACACCACACATACCATACGGGCCGGATAACGCTTTTTCATCAGCCGCCGCAGAATGAGCGGCACGAGCGCCGCCAGCGATACGGTCAGGCCGATCTGCATCAGGTTGTTGAGCAGTTTTTCCGAGAATTGCAGCATAAGATCCCCTCCTTAGTGCGTCTGCCTGTCGAGGAACGCGCGCAGCTCGTCGATGTCCTGCTCGGTCAGCGCGCCCGCATCCGACAGACTCGCGACCAGATTTTTCACCGAGCCGCCGCACAGCCGGCGCAGAAAACCGACGCTCTCGCGCTGACGGTAGTCCTCCTCGCTGACGAGCGGCGTGTACAGGTTTTGCCGTCCCTCCTTCGTGCAGGAAAGAAATCCCTTGTCGCACAGGCGGGACAGGAACGTGAGCACGCTGGTCATTTTCCAATCCTGATCCGCGTGCTGCTGCACCTCGGCCGCCGTGACCTGTGTGCCCAGAGACCAGATGGTCTGCATGACCTCCAGCTCCGCATCGGGCAATCGCTTGTCGTTTCGCATAGTCTAACCCTCCTTTTATTCTACAAATGTAAAACACCTTTTATTGCTTATATTCTACAATAGTAGAAGACGGTTGTCAATCCTTATTGCACAAATTCCCGCAAAGTGCGCTGACATATACAAATTGTTTACATTTTGTAATTTTTATTGCGTTGACAGTGCTGTTTTTTTAGGATATGCTTTAATTAGATGAGTTTGATTTATCAATTCGGCACGGATTTTTCTGCACCGGCTGAGCGGGGTATGCGAACTGCCGCAGGCGGGTTCGCCCTATCCGGGCGGCAGTCTTTTTTCTGCACCGACTGACCGGGGTATGCGAACTGCGTAAGCGTGTTCGCCCTATCCGGGCGGAGTGTTTTCCGCTGAACCTCAGCGGGGGATTCGCCGCCGCTACGGCGGGAACGTCGCGGCACCCGCCGCGGGGGCAAAAAGGAAGGACAACCTGCGGTTTTCCTTCCTCTTTGAACTCCTACCTTTCCCTTGCTTGATTGCCCGGCGAAAATCGGAGAGCGGCGACCGCTTCGAAAAGGGGAACGACAGAGGATTTTTCCTACCGTGTCTTTCGAAACCTGTTCGCAGGGTCAGATAGCGTACTGCTACACAGATCGGAGAGTCTGCGCAGGTGCGGCATAACAGTGCCGCACAATTCTTTAGCGCGTTATTACTGACAGGGCCTGCGAAGATAAACTGTACCAAACGCCTAAATCGCAGGTGCCGTGCGGTACAACGTGTTAAAGAGTTGCGCGGCACGGTTATGCCGCGCCTGCGTAGAGCAGCCCGTATGTGTAGCAGTACACTATCTGTGAACTGCGAATATGTTGCGAAACAAACGCAAGAGTAACCCGACTGCCGTTCCCCTGTTTCGCAGCGGTCACATGTCGGTAATCTGCGCCAGACTCGGAAACAAAGGGAAACGGGAGTTAAGAGGGTAGAAACCGTAGGTGTCTACCCTCTTGCCCCTCGCCGTGGGTACGGTGCCCTCGCCGGGCAGGCGAATCCCCGCTGAATCCAGCGGAACCAATCAACGGCTTGCAGCAATGATAGAAAGAGGTAATCCATGAAACTATTAGTCATCGGCGATGTGGTCGGTGAGGCGGGTATCGACGCGCTTCACGGCCTGCTCCGCCGCATCAAGCGCGACACCGGCGCGGATTTCGTCATCGTAAACGGCGAAAATGCGGCCGGCAACGGCGTTCTCCCGCGTCAGGCGGATGATATTTTTGCCGCCGGCGCGGACGTGATCACGCTCGGCAACCATGTATTCGGCAAGCAGCAGATCGTGCCGTATCTGGACAGCCGTTCGGATGTTCTCCGTCCGGCCAATCTTGCGCCGCAAAGCCCCGGTCGGGGCTGGGGCATTTATGACGGCCCGCAGGGCATGCGCCTGCTCGTCATGAACCTGATCGGCCGCTGCGACATGAAATACGGCCCGGACAATCCGTTCCTGTGTGCAGACCGCATCCTCAAGGAAAACGAGGGCATGTACGACGTGGCGCTTGCCGAAATCCACGCGAACGCCACGAGCGAAAAGCTGGCTATGGGCTATTACCTCGATGGCCGCGCGGCGGCTGTCTGGGGCACGCACACACATGTGCAGACCGCGGATGAGCGCGTCAATCCCAAGGGCACCGGTTATATCACGGATATCGGCATGACCGGCCCGATCGTGTCCGTGCTCGGCGTGCGCGTGGAGCAGTCCATCGCCATGTTTCGCGGTGACCTGACCGAGTATTTCAAGACAGCTGAGGGCGACTGTGCAGTTTCCGGTGCGCTGTTCGATATTACAAGAAACGGAAAATGCAATTCCGTCACCCGCGTGTGGGAGCGCTGGAATGTGAGATAAAGTGTACGCAGATGCACAGTATCGCACTTTTGATACACGATTGCGCATTGTGAAACGGATTTTGCCATGCGGAAACGTTTTCGCAAAAAAGTTCTATCGGCGGACAAGTGACCGTGTCAGGAAAACAGTGAGAAATCCCTCAGGTTTTGTACATTTTGCAAGAACTTGCAATCCGACTTGCAAAAAAAGCAAAATCACAGTTGACGAGAGGGTGGGTTTTGCGGTATGCTATAATCGAAAGACAATGGGGCAAAGGTTAATGGATTTAACCGGCCCGTTTAGCATACCGTGGCGAGGGACTCCGCGGTGCTTAAGGAGGAAATGATACAGATGAACTCATTGCTCACCAAATTCACCTTTACCGATGAATTGACCGATGTCATCGAGAACTGCAAGGGCGTATTTGTTCCCACCAGCAAGGCGGAACTGTACGACATGGTATTCGGTCCGGAACATGCCGATGTGTACGACGTTGTATTCGATGTACCGGGCAAGGGTCTGGTAAAAGAAGCTGATGTTGTCCGCTGCAAGAACGGTGCATCCGTTAACTTTGTAGAGGATTATATGCGCCGCCGCGAGCCGGACTGCATGCGCATCGCGGATGACAAGCCGACCGACAAGAAGCGTTTCGCGGATGTGTACGGCTACAAGTTCGACAAGCTGCGCCGCGAGACCATGGACTGGTTCAAGACGCAGGAGCTGATCCTCATGCCGTTTAATTCCGGCGGCAACCAGTACGGCTACGGCTCCATGCTCGTATGCCCGAAGCAGTGCGCATTCTTCGCATTTGCGCTGGCACATCTGCAGGGCTTTGTAAGCGCAGAGGAGACCGAGGGCTACAAGCCGCGTGCGATCATCTATGTTGCACCTCCGTTCCGTCACACCCACTTCGACGGCAAGCAGGTTGTTGTTCACAACCGTCTGGATGACTGCCACGAGGTATTCTCCTACAACCTGTATCCGGGCCCGTCTGCCAAGAAGGGTGTTTACTCCGTACTGCTCGACATTGGCGAGCAGGAGGGCTGGACCACCTGCCATACTTCCGCAGGCCGTCTGATCACCCCGTACGAGAACGAGCTTGTCATCATGCACGAGGGCGCTTCCGGCGGCGGCAAGAGCGAGATGCTGCAGGACATCGCCCGCGAGCCGGACGGCGAGGTGCTGCTCTCTACCAACACGGTAACGGGCGAAAAGACCTACCTGCATATCAGCTCCACCTGCAAGATTGAGCCGGTGTGCGACGATATGGCTACCTGCTATCCGGGCGTGCAGAACAACTCCGGCAAGCTGGTACTCGTTGACGGTGAGGACGGCTGGTTCCTCCGCATGGACGGCGTAACCCACTACGGCTGCGATCCGGTTTACGAGCGCATCTGCACCGAGCCGAAGGAGCCGCTGTGCTTCTTCAACATGGAAGGCCATCCGGGTGCAACCCTGCTGATCTGGGAGCACACGCTGGATTCCAACGGCAAGCCGTGCTCCAACCCGCGTGCCATCGTGCCGCGCTGGGATGTTCCGAACATCGTCAAGGAGCCGGTAGAAGTAGACGTACGCTCTTTCGGCGTTCGTATGCCCCCCTCCACCCGCGATAACCCGAACTACGGCATCATGGGTATGCTGCATATCATTCCGCCGGCACTGGCTTGGCTGTGGCGTCTGATCGCACCGCGCGGCTTCAATAACCCGTCTATCGTAACCGGCAACGAGCTGAAGAGCGAGGGCGTTGGTTCCTACTGGCCGTTTGCAACCGGCAAGCGCGTAAAGCAGGCAAACCTGCTGCTGCACCAGATCGTGGACAGCCCGAACACCCGCTACGTCCTGATCCCGAACCAGCACATCGGCGTTTACAAGGTCGGCTTTGCGGCTGAGTGGATCTCCCGCGAGTATCTGGCACGCCACGGCGGCGCAAAGATCCGCCGCGAGCACCTCGAGCCGGCACGCTGCCCGCTGCTCGGCTACGCGATGAAGGATCTGACCATCGACGGCCAGAAGATCCGCTCTAAGTTCCTGCGCGTTGATACGCAGGACCGCGTAGGCACCGACGGCTACGATGCAGGTGCAAAGATCCTGACCGACTTCTTCCGCAAGGAGCTGGCGAAGTTCGATACGCCGGAGCTTGAACCGCTCGGCAAGCAGATCATCGACTGCTTCATGAACGGCGGTACGCTGGAGGACTTCGAGAAGATCACTCCGACCGGCCTCTAATAAAACGTAAAAGAAAATCACCGAAACAAATCGTTTCGGTGATTTTTTTGTTTTCGGCACGGAATAGACGGGGAACGCGAACCACGTAAATTTTACCGCAGAATAGTTAGCGACTCTCGATTTGCCGAACGGTCAGCAAGTCACCTTCTACGGTGAATTTGACCTCAAATCCCGCAAACGGGAACCCATACACGCGGCCTGCCTCGTGCTGATACCCCGGTCTCGGGTCCTGTGCGAGCACGTTCAGCAGGGTTTGACGGCGCTCCTCCGGCAGCTTGTCGAGCAGCTGCGCCGGACATTCCACGCGCACCGCATCGGTCGTGAGCGCAAAACCGCCGCGTGCCTCCGGATGCGAATCCGTGTACGCAAGGTACGGCTTGATGTCGAAAATCGGCGTACCGTCCATCAGGTCCGCGCCCGAGATGTGCAGCACCGGGCCGTCCGGCGTGTTGAGCTCCACGCGGTCAAGCCGCACCGAGGACAGTCCGATCTCGTTCGGCCGGAACGGCGAGCGTGTCGCAAACACGCCGATGCGTTTGTTGCCGCCCAGCTTGGGCGGGCGCACGGTCGGCGACCAGCCGTCGCGCACGGCTGCCGAAAACTGCCAGATCAGCCACAGGTGCGAGAAACCCTCTATGCCGCGCAGTGCATCCGCATTGCGATATTCCGGCTCGAATACAATGCGTGCCGGTACGTCCGCCAGTCCGCTCTGCCGCGGAATGCCGAATTTTGTGGGGAAATCGCTGCGTATCCGCGCAATAATGTGCATTTCTACCGTCTGTGACATAAGAATTCTCCTTTGGGGTGATATATTCAGTATAGCACAGGAACTGTCAGGTGCAAAGCAGTGTTTTACAAAATGTTAATGCATTCCACCTCAAAACGCGCTATAATAGAATCAGATTAAACTGGGAAAGCAGGGGAGAACTATGCCCAAGAAGATATTGATCGTAGAGGACGAGGCCAACATCCGTGAGCTGCTGCGCCTGTATCTAGAGCGCGAAGGCTACACGGTGCTCGAGGCGGAAAACGGCGTGGAGGGCATCAAAAAGTGGAAGTCGGACAAGCCGGACATGCTGCTGCTCGACGTGATGATGCCGGTGATGGACGGCTGGGCGGTCTGCAGGGAGATCCGCGCGGAGAGCGACGTGCCGATCATCATGCTGACGGCCAAAGGCGAAACCGCCGACCGCGTTTCCGGTCTGGAGATGGGCGCGGACGACTACATCGTCAAGCCGCTCGAAATGCCGGAGGTTATCGCGCGCGTGCGTGCGGTGTTCCGCCGCATGGCGCCGGATGATGCGCCCGAGAAGCTGTCGTTCGACAATCTGGTGATCGACAAGCAGGCGTACGATCTGGTCATCAAGGGCAAGCGCGTGGATGCACCGCCGAAGGAGATCGAGCTGCTGTACTTCCTCGCGTCCAGTCCGAACCGCGTGTTCACCCGTGCACAGCTGCTCGACGATGTCTGGGGCTTTGACTATTTCGGTGACACGAGAACGGTTGACGTACACGTCAAGCGTCTGCGCGAAAAGCTGGAGGGCGTTTCGGACAAGTGGGGGCTGAAAACCGTATGGGGTGTCGGCTACAAGTTTGAGACCAAGGAGTAAGCCATGGGCAGACGCAGTTTTTTCTTCAAGGACTATGTGGCTCATCTGGTTTTGATCGTGTGCGCGTTTGCACTGGCCGGCGTGGTGTTCTGCTACCAGATGAGCAGCTACGCGCTGCACGCCAAGCAGACCGAGCTGCGCACGACCGTGCAGAGCCTTGCCGAGCAGAGCAAGCTGCTCGAGGGCACGGACTCCGACGTGATCCGTCAGATTTACATGCTGTCCATCGCGCGCGTGGCCAAGGAGGATGAGCTGACCGTGCTCATCACGGACGCGGACGGCAACATTGAAATGGGTGCCAAGCCGGACGGCACGACCTACACGCTGCCCGGCTATCATATCTCAGCTGAAGTGGTTGCGGAGATGCACAAAAACGGCAGTTATGCGTCTGTCGGGTCGCTCGGCGTGCTGAGTGAGTCCTCGTTTTACACGGTGGGCACCTGCGTCAAGGATGATAACGGCGATGCGGATTTGATGATCTTCGTCTCCACGCAGGACCCGAATTCGGCAGGCGTGGTGCGCCACTCCACGCAGACGCTCGTGCTCATCATGTTGGTGACGCTGGTCGTTATGCTGGTGATTTCGTTCATGATCTCTCAGCATGTCACGCGTCCGCTCAAGACGATTGCCGCCGCCGCCAAGGAATTTGCGGGCGGCAACTTCGATGTGCGTGTGCCCGAGGACAACCGCTGCTACGAGATTGATGAGCTGGCGGTCTCGTTCAACAACATGGCGCGCGACCTTGACCAGCTCGAGGAGCTGACCCGCGGCTTTATTTCCAACGTCAGCCACGAGTTCAAGACCCCGATGACGACCATCGGCGGCTTTGTGGACGGCATGATCGACGGCACGATTCCGCTCGACCAGCGCGACAAGTATCTGAAGATCATCGCGGAGGAGACCAAACGTCTGTCCCGCATGGTAAACCGCATGCTGGATGCCGCAAAAATTCAGTCCGGCGAGCTGATCCTCAGTCCGGCGCCGTTCGACTTTACCGAAATGACGGCGCAGATCCTGCTCTCGTTCGAGCAGAAGATTGAGAAAAAGAAGCTGGATGTGCAGTGCGACCTCGAGGAACGGCTGACCGTCATGGGCGACCGCGACCACCTGTACCGAGTGGTGTACAACCTGACCGATAACGCGGTAAAGTTCATCGAGGACGGCGGTACGCTGAGGCTGAAGGTTCATCAGGAGGGACAGCTGTGCGTATTCGCCATCAGCAACACCGGCATCGGCATTTCGGCGGAGGATCTGCCGCATGTGTTCGACCGCTTCTACAAGACCGACCGTTCGCGCTCGATGGATAAGACCGGCGCGGGTCTCGGCCTGTATATTGTGAAGAACATCATCAACCTGCACGGCGGCGAGATCTCCGTCCGCTCGGGCGGCGGCGAAACCGAGTTTGAGTTCACCCTGCCGCTCGCACCGGAGCAGAACCGACAGAATAACACCTGATTTCCAAACTCTCACAGACCCAAATGGTCTGTGGGAGTTTTTGCGAATTGTGTACCTGCTACACGGAACCTTGACATAGTGTTCAAAAAATATTCATATTGTTTTCAACAAACTGCCACATTGAGAAACTATGATAGAAGCATCAACAGAGGGAACGGAATGGTCCCGCGAATAACAACAGGAGGTCAGTATCATGGACGACTTCAACATGAACAACAAAACACCGCTGAACAGCAGCGATCAGAATAACGAACAGCCGGCCACCGAAACCCGGAACACCGCACCGCAGAACGAGCAGCCGATGCAGCAGCCGCAGGCGGAGCAGCCCGCACAGGCTCCGCAGAGCGAGCAGCCGATGCAGCAGCCGCAGGCGGAACAGCCTGCACAGGCACCGCAGAGCGAGCAGCCGCAGGCAGAAGAGCCGCGCACGCCGTTCCAGACGCCGGTGCAGCATCCGGAGTTCCGTCAGGCGCAGCAGCAGACCGGCTTCGGCGAGGTTCCGCCGATGAGCCAGAAGCCGCACACCCCGAAGAATAAAAAGCACAGCAGAGGCTTAGCACTCGGTCTGTGCGGCGTAGCAGCCGCGTGCCTGCTGTTTGCAGGCGGCGCAGTTGTCGGCAATATGGCGTTCGGCGGCAATGCAAACAGCGATTCGAGCACTTCGGCATCAACCTCGGATTCCGCGCCGACGCTGCAGATCAACAGCAAGCCGGAGTCTGATTCGAGCAATTCCTCGGACAACTACGACACCGCGGACGGCATGGCCGGTGAGGATATCTACAAAAAGGTCAATCCGTCGGTCGTATCGGTTATTTCCACCACCTCTGAGGGCACGGGCAGCGGCTCGGGCGTCATCATGAGCAAGGACGGCTACATCATCACCAACAACCACGTTGTGGACGGCGCGCAGTCGGTTTCCGTACAGCTGAGCGACGGCACCTCTCTTGATGCCGAGATCATCGGCACGGATGAGCAGACCGACCTTGCGGTCATCAAGGTAACGCCGACAAGCGACCTGACCGCCGCAGAGTTCGGTGACTCGGATGAGCTGGAGCCGGGCGAGTATGCCTACGCGATCGGTTCTCCCGGCGGCGTACAGTTTGCGAACACCATCACCGGCGGCCGTATTTCCGCCATCAACCGCGATCTGACCGTCAATGACCGTGTTATGACGCTGATTCAGACCGATGCTTCCATCAACAACGGCAACTCCGGCGGCGCACTCATCAACAAGTACGGTCAGGTAGTCGGCATCACATCCGCTAAGCTGTCCGGCAATGCGTTCGGCAGCGCTACCGTTGAGGGCATGGGCTTTGCCATCCCGATCAACACCGCCAAGGATATTGTTGATGAGCTGATTCAGAACGGTTACGTTTCCGGCCGTCCGTCCATCGGCATCACCGGCCAGAACGTCGAGTCCGCGGACGGCAAGGTGTCCGGCGTGCAGGTATATTCCATTGATTCCCGCGCAAAGGCTGCAAGCGAGGGCTTGCAGGTCGGTGATGTCATCACCGCCGTTGACGGTACCCCGACCCCGGACATGGATAAGGTAAACGAACTCAAGCAGGATAAGAAGGCCGGCGACAAGCTGACGCTGAGCGTATACCGCATTTCGACCGGCAAGACGCTCAATATCACCATCACGCTGACCGATTCGCACGACCTCGAGGGCGATGACCCGAATGCCCAGACCCAGCAGAGCCAGAGCAGCCAGAACGATAATTCGCAGCAGAATGACGGCTACGGCAGCTATGGATTCTCCAGTCCGTTTGGTTCGTTCGGATGGTAATTTTAATAGAGTGAAGAGTGGAGAGTTGAGAGTGAAGAGATAACGCTCCGAATCCACAGGATGCCAATAATAAAAAGCAGACTTTCGATTGAAAGTCTGCTTTTTTGCTCACCGAGAGAGCGAAAAGTGAAATCGTTACGAACTCTCCAATCTTCACTCTTCACTCTCCACTCTTAATTGGAGTACTGCTCCGCCAGCTGCTGACTGATAAACTGTCTTGCGGTACGCGGCGAACGTCCGTTACGGCGCAGCGCGAAGCGCTCTGCAAGCAGGTGCAGCTCGTCGATATCAAGGTTCAGGTCGTTTTCCTTGGCCAGCTGCTCGACGATGTACAGATACTCGTCCTTATCCGGCACGGAGAAGGTGATCTCCAGACCGAAACGGTCGGACAGCGAGGTGACGGTCTCGAGGGTATCACGTACGCGCACCTCATCGCCCTGACGGTCAGCCATGCTCTCGCGGATGAGATGACGGCGATTGGAGGTTGCGTAAATGACCAGATTGGACGGCTTTCCGGCCAGACCGCCCTCGATGAACGCCTTGAGCGCGGCAAAGTTGTCATCCTCGCTGCTGAAGGTCAGGTCATCGAGGAACACGATGAAACGGAACGGCGAACGCAGGGTCTGCTCAAACAGCTTGGGGAAATTCGTGATCTGCCGCGGAGACATCTCGATGATCTTCAGGCCGCGGTCGGCGTACTCGTTGGCAACCGCCTTGACGGTCGAGGACTTGCCGGTGCCCTTGTCGCCGTAGAGCAGGATGTTGTTGGCGTCGCGTCCGTCGAGGAAGGCAAGCGTGTTCTTGAGGATTTTCTGCTTCTGCATCTCGTAGCCGGGCAGATCGTGCAGACGGATGGCGTCCGGATGCACGATCGGGGTCGCCGAGCCGTCGTCCTGCATGGCAAACGCCGAGGACTGTGCGAAGAAGCCGTAGCCCTCCTCGCGGTAGTAATCGGCAAGCGCTGCGCCGGTGGAGAACGGAAGCGAGTCCGCGGCCTCGAAGTCCGGCAGATCCTCGAGGGCAGGCTCGTAGAACTTGTCCGCTGCGGCGGACTTGAAGGCTTCGCCGTCGAGCGCGAGCAGAGCGTTCAGCACGTCCAGATCGTGGGTTGCGGCGTTGAGCACAGCCGCTTCCGGTGCGTTGATGGTATCGGTCAGGGTGTTGGTGTCAAAGTGCACGGCGTCGAGCACTGCCTGCGCGATATCGCCGCAGGAAAAGCGTGTCGCGCACAGTGCGCCATAGCGGTCGGCAAAGTCGGCGGCTGTGCCGTCGAGCGCGGTCAGCGTGTCGCCGTAGGCGCGCACCAGCGGATGGGAAAGCAGTCCGCGCAGCACGGAAAGCGCGCGCAGACGCAGGGAAAGGGCGGAAAGCTCCATTGTTTTCAACTCCAGTCAGGATTGTAGTTTATAACCTAATCAGCATAGCACACTTTTTCGCTCATTTCAACATAGTATGAGGGGAGAAACCTTAAGGCAGCACCGCGCAATTAAAGCGGCGGCTCCTTGCGCAGGCTCCGGTCGCGCTGCCGCGGCTTCTTGCGCAGGCTCCGGTCGCGCTGCCGCGGCTCCTTGCGCAGGCTCCGGTCGCACTGCCGCGGCTCCTTGTGCAGGCTCCGGTCGCACTGCCGCGGCGCTTTGCGGAAATTTTGTGCCCTGACTTTGGCTTCGGTTCCTTGCGCGAGTTCCGTCCGCGCTGCCGAGATTTCACGGTAATACATCAAGTATTACCGCAAAACTGCGCCTCGTCAGTCCGCAAAATTTACTCACAAATCGCTCTTGTTCAATTATGCGGTATTGCCTTAGTTTCTCAGAATTGGGAGGGAGGAGTGCCCTTATGGGCGGTTATGCGCTGTTGATCTGCCGCAGTCAGACCGAGGCCATCGGCCTGCGGCGGCATTTGGCGCGGTTGGGTGTACCGGGAGAGGTCGCGCGCCCGCCGCGTCACGAACGAACCGAATCCTGCGGATGGGCGGTGCGCGTAAGCGCGCAGCAGGCGGACTGGGCCGTGCATCGGCTGCGGCAGCTTGGTGCGCCGCCGTGCCGCGTGCTGCGGGAGGACTGACATGATCTATCTGGATAATGCTGCCACCACCTTGTATAAGCCGCGGGCGGTCGAGCAGGCGGTTCGCCGTGCAATGTACGGCGCGGCAGGCTACGCACGAGGCGGCTACGCGGCAGCCGGTCGAGCGGGAGAGCTGGTGTACGCCTGCCGGGAGCAGGCAGCGGCGCTGTTCGGCGTGGGCGAGCCGGAGCGAGTCATTTTCACGCTGAACGCCACGCATGCGCTGAATATTGCGATAAATGCGCTCGTAAAACCGGATTCCCGCGTCATTGTGAGCGGTTACGAGCACAATGCGGTCATGCGGCCGCTGACGGCTCGAAATATCGAGCCGACCGTGCTGGATACGCCGCTGTGGGACGGCGCGGCTATGGTTTCTGCGCTGAAACAGGCGCTGGAACACGGTGCCGACCTGATGATACTCAGCCACGTTTCCAACGTGTTCGGCAGCATTGCGCCGCTGGACGAAATCGCGGAATTGCTGACGGCGGCAGGCGTGCCGCTCATCCTGGATGCGTCGCAGTCGGCGGGCGTGGCGGAGATTGACGTAAAGCGCTATCCGTGTCTTGCGGCGGTGTGCATGCCCGGACACAAGGCGCTGTACGGACCGATGGGCACGGGCATTCTGCTGGTGCTCGACGACCGGATTGCTGCGAAGCCGCTGCTGACCGGAGGAACGGGCAGTCTGTCTGAGGAGCTGCGCCAGCCGGATTTTCTGCCGGATGCGCTCGAGAGCGGCACGCCGAATGTGCCCGGCATTGCGGGACTCGCGGCGGGCATCGCCTTTGTCCGGGCGGTTACGCCGGCACACATTGCCGGGCAGGAGAGACGGCTGGTGCATGAGCTTGCTCGTGCGCTCTCCCGCGAAAGCAAAATCGAGTGCTTTGCCGGAAAGGAGCAGACCGGCGTGCTGTCCTTCCGCGTTCCCGGCACGCCGAGTGAGGTGCTCGCGGATATGCTCTCGGACGAGGGCGTGTGCACCCGGGCGGGGCTGCACTGTGCGCCGCTCGCGCACCGGACGGCGGACACGGAGGACACCGGAACCGTGCGGCTGTCCCTGTCGTTCTACTCGACGGCGCGGCAGCTGGAGCAGGCCGCAGACAAAGTTTGCAGATTGGTAAAAAAACTGTGAACACGCTATACAGAAAGCCGGATTTGTGGTAGTATAAGTAAGGTAAAACATGGCTTTCTGTAAAGGTAGCAGACTGCGGCTTGTCGAAAAGAAGTCTGTGCTTTACCGATTTGTTTTTTCTTCGCGCGTCAGCGCGCATAAAATAGAATTTGCTCAGCAAATTCATAAAAAACGGGAGCATGTATCTCGTTTTTTATACACTGAGAGGGAGAAAGTTTCCGAATGGGAACTTTCGGACGACTTTGGAACGGCCCACGGTCCGTTCCTGTTGTCGGCCAAACCGTGGTTTGGCGACAGCCAAAAAATGAGGAACAAGTTAGGATAGGTGACAAAATGGGAGCGCTGCAAAATGTATTCTCACCGAATTTATCATGGCGGACCATGATAAGTTCGTTTTTCAGTGCGTTTGATCAATTTCGCACAATGACGCCGATCGACGTGGTGGATATCCTCGTCGTGGCGTATATCATTTACCGTGTTATGAAGCTGCTGAAGGATACCAGCGCCGCACGACTGGCCAAGGGTATTCTTATTCTGGTGCTTATCATGCTGTTCGCCAGCTTCCTGCATCTGACCATGATCTCGTGGCTGCTGCGCAACGCGCTCAGCGTCGGCGTATTCGCCGTTGTAGTCATTTTTCAGCCGGAGCTGCGCCGTCTGCTCGAGCAGATCGGCAAGGGCAACCTCAGCCGTATGCTGATTCCGGATACCGACCCGGATGTGGTAGAGAGCATGATCGTTGCAACCGTTTCCGCATGCGCGGATATGTCCAGGACCAAGACCGGCGCGCTCATCGTGTTCGAGCGCAAGGAGCGTCTCGGTGAGATCATCGCCACCGGCACGAGAGTGGACGCGGCACCGTCTGCCGAGCTGATCAAGAACATTTTCTTCAAGAACAGCCCGCTGCATGACGGCGCCATGATCGTCCGTGCCGGACGGGTGTGCGCTGCAGGCTGCGTGCTGCCGCTTTCCGGCAATCAGGGTCTGTCGCGCGACCTCGGCACGCGCCACCGCGCGGCTGTCGGCATGAGCGAGACTGCGGACAGCGTGCTCGTTGTCGTCTCCGAGGAGACCGGCGCGATCTCTGTCGCCATCGGCGGCATGCTCAAGCGCCATCTGTCGCCCGAGATTCTGCAGAAAATGCTCGAGAGCGAGCTGCTCGGCGATGAACTCAGGAACAAAAACGAAAAAAGCCGTATTGCCGCCATCCGCGACAAGTGGAAGGGAGGCGCCGGCAAGTGAAGAAGAATTTTCTGAAAAAGCAGGATTTTCTGCTGAAGATCCTGTCGCTGGCGCTGTCTATCGTTCTGTGGGCAGTTGTTATGGATGTTGACAATCCGGAGCGCAACATGCGCTTTGACGATGTGCCGGTGCGCATCATTGGTGCATCCCAGCTGAAAGCAGCGACCGGTCTGGAACTCATCGAGGGCGAGGACACAACGGTCACCGTCAGCCTGCGCGGTCAGAGCAAGAGCGTCGGCGAGGTCCGCGTCAGCCAGATCACCGCAACGGTGGATATCTCGGGTCTGACCGAGGCGAATGAATACGATCTTCCGGTCAACGTGTCGGTCAGCAAGTCCGGCGTGGAGACCAACTATGTTAACCCCGGCAAGGTGCACGTCCGCGTGGACCGCGTGGAGAGCAAGGATGTTCCGGTCGAGGTCAATGTGACCGGCACACCGGACGACGGCTACCGCGCAGGCAAGCCGACCACGGCAACCAAGAAGGTCACCGTTTCCGGTCCGGCAACCGATCTGGCGCAGGTGTCCAAGGCGGTTGCATCCGTGGATGTTACCGGCCGCAATTCCTCGCTGGCCGACTACGAATGCAGGGTAACCCTGTATGATCAGGACGGTGCGGCGTTCACCTCGAACTATATCACCAGCCAGACCGAAAAGATCAAGGTTTCGGTTCCGATCTACCGCGTCAACAACATTCCGCTGACCGTCACCCTCAAGGACGGCGGCAGCCTGACGCAGAATCAGGTACAGTGCGTCATCGACCCGGAGAACGTAGAGGTTATCGCAAGCAATCAGGCGGTGCTGAGCGATATCAAGGAGATCAACCTCGGTGAGATCGACCTCGGCAGCGTCCACACGGGCACGCCAATCTCCATGTCCATCAAGGATAAGCTGCCGAGCGGCGTTTCGCTTGTCAGCGGTCAGCCGGAAACGGCAAACGTCACAATCTCGGTGGACGGTGTTGCGACCCGCAAGGTTCAGGTCTCCAAGTTCGCGTGGAACGACACCGCGCAGGAGAATACGCCGTACACGGTCAACATCCTCACCAAGTCGGTCGAGATGGAGCTGCGCGGCAGTGAAAGCCAGCTGAAGAAGGTCGATGTGAATAACCTGTCCATCGGTCTGACCTACGATTCGGTATCGCTCGGCGTCGGCAGGCACACGGTCAAGGGCGTGGCTACGACCGTCGGTCTGCCGAGCGGCGTAACGCTCGTCGAGGAGGATATCGAGGTCGAGATTGAGATCACCGATGCGCATGTGTCGGATGAGACGATCACCTCGGATAAGACAGACAGCACAGACGATACGGACAGCACGGTCGCAGAGCCGACCGCGCACCGTACAAGGAAGGGCGGTGGCAGCCAGTGAGCCTGATGGTAACCGGCATCCGTCTGCCGTTTGATCTGCCGGAGCAGGCCGCCATTGCGGAGGCACGCCGGCTGACCGGTCTGACGGCAAACGACATACAAGCGGCGGTCTGCCGCGTCAGCATTGACGCGCGGCGCGGACAGATCAGCCGGGTATATTCGGTGCGTCTGGACGCGCCGTTCGACGAAAAGGCATTTGCAGAAAAACTGCAAATGCCCTTCGTGCGTTATAAACCCAATACGAAAATCGTTATTCCGCACGGCGAAAAGCGGCTCGAGCACCGTCCGGTGGTGGTCGGTCTCGGTCCTGCGGGACTGTTCGCCGCCTATGTGCTGGCAAAGCACGGCTACCGTCCGCTCGTGCTCGAGCGCGGCGGAGATCTGGACGAGCGCGACAAGGTTGTGGATGCGTTCTGGAAGGGCGGTGCGCTCGATACCGACTGCAATATCCAGTTCGGTGAGGGCGGCGCCGGCGCCTACTCGGACGGCAAGCTGACCACGCGCATCGGTGATCCGCTGTGCGACAACGTGCTGGAAATCCTTGCCGCGCACGGTGCTCCGGCGGATATCGTCAAAAAGGCGAAGCCGCACGTCGGCACGGATATCCTCAAGAATGTAGTTCGTGAAATGCGCCGCGAGATCATCAAAAACGGCGGTGAAGTGCGCTTCCGCACGCCGCTGACCGGCGTTTCGGTCAAAAACGGTGCGCTCTGCGCCGTCGAGGCAGACGGGCAGGACATCGCCTGCGAGCGGGCGGTGCTGGCCATTGGTCACTCGGCGCGCGACACCTTTGCCGCGCTGCACGGAAACGGCGTGTACTTTGAGCCGAAGGCGTTCTCTGTGGGCGTGCGCATCGAGCACCTGCAGACCGAGATCGACCGCGCTCTGTACGGAAAGGCGGCGGGACATCCCATGCTGCCGCCTGCGGAGTACAATCTCTCGCGCAGAGCTGACGGACGCGCGTGCTATTCCTTCTGCATGTGCCCGGGCGGCGTGGTCGTTGCGGCACAGAGCGAGGAGAACACGGTCGTCACCAACGGCATGAGCTATCATGCGCGCGACGGCAAAAACGCCAACGCGGCGCTTGCCGTGTCGGTTGACCCGAAGGACTACGACGACGGCACGCCGTTCGGCGGCGTGGCGCTGCAGCGCCGGATCGAGCACGCGGCGTACGCGCAGACCGGCTCGTACCGCGCGCCGTGTCAGAAGGTCGGGGATTTTCTGAACGGCAAGCCGACCCGAAAACTCGGTGCGGTCAAGCCCAGCTATCCCATCGGCGTGGAGCTTGGAGAGGCGGCAGCCTGCCTGCCCGACTTCGCGCAGACCATGCTGCGGGACAGCCTGCCGTATTTCGGCCGGAAGATTCGCGGCTACGACACAGCGGACGCGCTGCTGACCGGTCCGGAAACGCGGACCTCGTCTCCGGTGCGCATGACGCGCGGCGAGGACCTGTTCGGACTCGGCTGCAGCGGCATCATTCCGTGCGGCGAAGGCGCCGGATACGCCGGAGGCATCATGTCCGCCGCCGTGGACGGTATCCGCGCGGCGTTTCGGATTATGGAAGAGTTTGCAGATTGAGAATGGAAAATGGAGAATGAATGTGCTTTGGACATGACCATAATTTTCAATTCTCCATTCTCAATTTCCCATTACTGCAACTGGTTTTGAATAATAGAGAGGAAGATTTCAACGTGACCCAACAGGGAACCATCAAAAAGCTGCTGCCAAACGGTCTGGCAGAGGTCGAGGTAACGCGCCGCTCGGCGTGCGGCCACGACTGTGCCAAGTGCGGCGGCTGCGGCGGTCTGGAAACCCAGACGCTTTACGTTACCGCACGCAATCACGCGCATGCGTCCGTCGGCGACCGCGTGCTGCTCGAGGGCGAGACCAAGCAGGTGCTCGGCTTTGCCGTGCTCGTGTATCTGCTGCCGCTCGTGCTGTTTTTTGTCGGCTACGGCGTCGGCGCAGGAATGAAACTTGGCGGCGGACTGTCCGCGCTCATCGGCGGCGTGCTGTTCGTCGTCGGCATTCTGGCGGCGATGTGGTACAGCCATAAGCTGAAGCTCAGAAACGAAGCGCCGTTTGCCATTACCGAGCGGCTGTAAGAAATAGAGTCTGGAATAGAGTGAAGAGTGAGGAGTGGAGACACCCACCGCAGTGGGCGTCCAGCGAGCAACCGCCGAAAGGCGGCTCTTAGCGAGTCGGAGTGAAGAGATTGTCTGGATTTGGCGTTTCACCATGGAAGCAAGCAAATCTCCACTCTTCACTCTGATTGAAGGAGTTTCGCGACAGGCAGTTTTAATTTTTTATGAATTTTCGCCAATTTTCCGCGTTCGCCCTTGTCAGATACGCAAAAGTTCGGTAAAATAGATTGAATACGAAAGTCCGTGCACACCGCACGGCGGGAAAGGGCTATGCGATGTTTGGCTTTATCCGTCCGGTGAAGGCCGAGCTGCGGGTGAAGGAGGCTGACCGTTTTCAGCAGGTTTACTGCGGCTTATGCCACACAATCCGCGCAGAATACGGCAGATTTTACACCTTGTTTTTAAGCTACGATATGACGTTTTTTGCACTTGTTGCAGGAAGTGAGGAGGCGGAGACTGCTCCGCCGTGCAGAAAACGATGCGACGCTTCTCCGTTTCGGCGGAAAAGCTGCGCCGAGACAGACGATGCACTTCGTCTGGCGGCGGACGCGAGCATCCTGCTGACTTATCACAAGTTTCAGGATGACCTGGCGGACGAAAAGGGCGCGAAACGCGCGCTTGCGGCGCTGCTGTGCCGCCTCGGCCGCCGCGGCTATGAGAAGGCGCGCGCACGCATGCCCGAAGCGGATGAGGACATCCGGCAGGCGCTCGAGGATCTGCGCCGTCTGGAGGCGGAACGCTGCCCGTCCATGGACCGTGCGGCGGATACGTCCTCGCGCATGACGGCTGCCGTTGTGCCGCGCACCGGAGACACCCGCGAGCGTATTCTGCACCAGATGTTCTACCAGATCGGCAGGTGGATCTACCTTGTCGATGCGGTGCAGGACATCCAAAAGGATATGGAAGAGAACAGCTATAATCCGGTCGTTCTGCGGTACGAGCTGCAAACGCCGGACATCTCTGCGGTAAGGGAACCGCTCGAGCGCACGCTCGAACGCTCACTGGCGGATATCTGCATGGCGTTTGACCTGCTGAGTCCCCGGAGAGATGCGGACCTGATCCGCAATATCATTTTTCTTGGTATGCCGACCGTCACCCGACAGGTACTGAACGGCACCTACCAGACGAACGAAGGAAGGGGCAAACATGGATCCCTATAAAGTGCTCGGTGTAACACCGCAAACAAGTGATGATGACGTCAAGCGCGCGTACCGTGAACTGGCGCGCAAGTATCATCCGGATAACTATGTAAACAATCCGCTGGCAGATTTGGCCGAAACCCGCATGAAGGAGATCAACGAAGCGTACGACATGATCATGAACGAACGCAGGAATCCGGCGGGAGGCAGCAGCGGACAGCAGCAGAGCTATGGCGGCGCATACAACGGTCAGCAGTACGGCGGCTATCAGCAGCGTACCTACACCGGTGCGAATGCTGCGCTGTACAGTCAGGTGCGGCAGGCCATCAATCAGGGTAACCTCGGCATGGCGGAGGCGCTGCTGCAGAGAGCCGCAGGACGGGATGCGGAGTGGTTCTATCTGACCGGCACGGTATACTACCGCAAGGGCTGGTACGATGAGGCCGCCCGCGCGTACACGCAGGCGTGTCAGATGGACCCGAACAACGCGGAGTACCAGCACGCGCTGCAGAACCTCCATCTGTCCGGCGGCTACGGCGGCTACCGGCCCATGCAGGAGACAAGCATGTGCGACTGCTGTGTGCAGACGCTCATCTGCAACTGCTGCCTGAACATGTGCTGCGGAGGAGGCGGCTGCTGATATGAGCACGCGCGAGATCGCCCGCGGCGGACTTCTGGCAGCGGCGGCCACGGCGTGGCTGTATTTCGGCGGTGTGATGCCGCAGATCGGACCGGCGGCCTGCCTGATAGCAGGTGCGGCCTCAGCGATACCGCTGCTGCGCCGCGCGAACGTAAAAACGGCTGTGCTGCTGTACCTCGTCACCTCGGTGCTGGGACTGCTGCTGACACCGCGCAAGCTGATCGCGGCGGCCTATGTGCTGCTGTTCGGCCTGTACCCGATCGTGAAATATCTGATCGAGTGCCGTCTGCCGGTCTTCACACAGCTGAGCGGCAAGCTGGCGTATTTTAACATTGTGTTGGTGCTCGCGGCCGTTCTGGTAAGCTGCGGTCTGTTTCCGCAGGTGCAGATGCCGGGTATTTTCCGGCTTGCCGGACTGTGGATCGCGGCAAATATCGGCTTTATTGTATATGATATCGGGTTGTCAAAGGTGATCGCGCTGCTGCGCCGCACCCTGCCGCCCGAATAAGAAGGGAAAGAGATATCTATGAAGAGTATGACCGGCTACGGACGTGCCAAGCAGGAGCTGCACGGCAGAACCATCACAGCAGAGCTGCGTGCGGTCAACCACCGCTATCTGGACTGCACGGTAAAGGCTCCGCGTCAGTACGGCTTTCTGGATGATGCCGTGAAAAAGGCTGCCGCGGCGCGCATTGCACGCGGCAAGGTTGAGGTTTACATCGGCGTGGAGACGCAGGAGGGCGGCGACATTGCGGTTACGGTGAACCATGCGGTCGCGGAGCACTATCTGGCGGCGCTGCATGAGCTGGCCGACAAGTACGGTCTGCGTGACGACGTGAGCGTGATGAGTCTGGCGAAGCTGCCGGACGTGCTCGGCTCCGAGCGCATCGAGCAGGACGCGGACGAGATGACCCGCGATGTGCTGTCCGTCTTTGGCGAAGCCTGCGACAATTTCGACGAAATGCGTACCCGCGAGGGTGCAAAGCTGGCTGAGGATGTGCGAAACCGCGCGTCCGAGATCGAGCGCATGGTCGGTGAGGTGGAGGTCCGCTCGCCGGAGCGCGTGCGCGAGTACCGCGAGAAGCTGCTCGCCCGCATGAAGGAGGTGCTGGCGGATACGTCCATCGACGAGACCCGCATCGTCACCGAGGCGGCCATCTACGCGGACAAGACTGCTGTGGACGAGGAAACCGTGCGTCTGCGCAGCCATCTGCAGCAGCTGGACGGCATGCTGAATGAGGTCAAGCCGGTCGGCCGCAAGCTGGATTTTCTCGTGCAGGAAATGAACCGCGAGACCAATACCATCGGCTCCAAGGCAAACGATGTGTCCATGGCGCAGATCGTGGTCAATATCAAGAGCGAAATTGAAAAGATCCGCGAACAGATTCAGAATATCGAGTAATTTACAGTATATCGAGGAGTGAGGTCAGCGATGAAGCTCATCAATATCGGATTTGGCAATATGGTCGCTTCGTCGCGGCTGATCGCCATTGTCAGCCCGGAATCCGCACCGGTCAAGCGCACCGTGCAGGAGGCCCGCGACCGCGGCATGGTCGTGGACGGCACCTACGGCAGACGCACCCGCGCTGTGCTCATCATGGACAGCGACCATGTGGTGCTCAGTGCTCTGCAGCCGGAGACCGTTGCGGCTCGTTTTGCGGGCGAGACCGAGGAAGGAGAACCAGAAGATGCGTAAGGGAACGTTGTATGTATTCACCGGACCGTCCGGTGCAGGCAAGGGCACAGTGCTGTCCAGGCTGCTGAGCGAGGACGAGAAGCTGTTCTTCTCGATCTCTGCGACGACCCGTGCGCCGCGTCCGGGCGAAAAGGACGGCGTACAGTATTATTTCCTCACGAAAGAGGACTTTGAGGCGAAGATCGCCGCCAATGCGTTCCTCGAGCACGCGAAGTACGTTGATAACTACTACGGCACGCTGGAGGCTCCGGTGAACGAAAAGCTGGAGGCCGGCTATGATGTTATCCTCGAGATCGAGGTGCAGGGCGCGATGCAGGTGCATGAAAAGCGTCCGGATGCCGTGATGGTGTTCATTGCGCCGCCGTCGTTCGAGGAGCTGGCCAACCGTCTGCGCGGACGCGGCACCGAGGACGAAGCCAAGGTGCAGAAGCGTCTGGAAACGGCGAAGGGCGAGCTTGCCCAGCAGGATAAATTTGATTACGTCGTCGTAAACGACACGGTGGAGCGTGCGGTAAACGAACTGCATGAAATCCTTAACAAGCGTCGATAAGCGACAGTATATAAACAGAAACTTTCATAAAATAAAACTATATCTGGTAAATAAGGAGAACTGATTACTATGCTGAACCCTTCTATGCAGGAACTGATGAAACGAGTAGGCAACCGCTATCTGCTGGTAAACCTGGCAGCGCAGCGTGCCCGCGATATTGCCGATGAGGCAGAGGAAAAGGGCGAGCCGCTGCCGGACAAGGCTGTTAAGCTGGCGCTCGATGAGATCGCAGCCGGCAAGATCGTTTACCGTCCGGGTCCGCGTGTGGAGACTGCCATTCCGCAGAACAATGCCATTGCAGCCGCTATGGTTGACGTGGACGACACCCTTGATCTGGATGAGGACGAGGAGCACACCGACTCCGAGGCTGACGAGGACAAGGATGAGAATGCGGACGAGGTGCGCCGCCTGAACGAGTTTGACGACGGCTCTCTGAGCGACGGTGACATTCCGGAGGAGGACCTCTAAGCCATGCGTTTTGCAGGGAAAACGGTCGTTCTGTGCGTGACGGGCGGCATTGCGGCCTATAAAGCTGCCGATCTCACCAGCAAGCTGCACCAGAACGGCGCGACTGTCCATGTGCTGATGACCGAGTCCGCGACTCAGTTTATCGCGCCGATGACGTTTGAAACACTGTCCGGCAACCGCGCGGTCGTGGATACGTTCGACCGCAGCTTTCCGTGGGAGGTGGAGCACATTTCGCTCGCGAAGGCCGCTGACGTGTTTGTTATCGCACCGGCGACCGCCAACGTCATCGCCAAGGCGGCGCACGGTATCGCGGACGACATGGTGACGACCACGCTGCTTGCCACTAAGGCGCCGGTCGTTGTCGCTCCCGCGATGAACACCGGCATGTATGACAATCCGGTGACGCAGGAGAACCTCGCTGCGCTGAGAAAGCGCGGCTTCCACATCATCGAGCCGGACGCAGGCCACCTCGCCTGCGGCGACAGCGGACGCGGCAAGCTGCCGGACACGTCCACGCTCCTCTGGGGCATTGAAAAGGCGCTGACCGAGCAGGATCTGGCAGGCAGGCACGTTCTTGTCACCGCCGGTCCGACACAGGAGGCCATGGACCCGGTTCGGTTCCTGTCCAATCACTCCACCGGCAAAATGGGCTACGCGATCGCGGCCCGCGCAGCCATGCGCGGCGCTGACGCAACGCTTGTTTCCGGACCGACGGCGCTCGATACGCCGCACGGTGTCACGCGCGTGGATATTGTTTCCGCGCGGGATATGTACGACGCGGTGACGAGCCGCGCACCCGAGCAGGATTTCATCATCAAGGCTGCCGCCGTCGGTGATTACCGTCCGGCGCAGACTGCGGATGAAAAGCTCAAAAAGGGTGACGGCGAGATGAATATCGAGCTGACCCGCAATCCGGACATCCTCGCTGCGCTCGGCAAGGACAAAAAGCCGGGACAGCTGCTGTGCGGCTTTGCGATGGAGACGCAGAACCTTCTCGATAACGCCGAGAGCAAGCTGCGCCGCAAGAACTGCGATATGCTTGTAGCGAATTCGCTGCGCGATAAGGGCGCGGGCTTCGGCACGGATACCAATGTGGCTACCTTGCTGTTCAAGGACGGCCATCGGGAAACCCCGCCGATGATGAGCAAGGAAGCACTTGCTGACCTGATTCTCGATAGACTTCTCGCGATGAGTAATTGAGAATTGAAAATGGAGAATGGAAAATTAACGTCATGGTTTCCGTTTATCCGTAACCGATGAAAACAATGCCGTAGGGCGTGACGACCCCGGCACGCCGTATGGAACGGTATGCACCGATTGACAGCGGCGCGCCGAGTCGTACCCCAGGGCACCTTCTCTTGCGGCGTTGCCGCAATTCACCTTGTCGCGCCCTACGATAAACTGCAAGCGACGATAAAAGAAGAAGCGAAAGGTTGTGAGTCTATGGCGGAAAAAATCTGTGCAGTCGCTGTGGATGCAGCGACCTACGCTATCGACAAGCTATACTCTTACCGTGTGCCGGACGAGCTGCGGGAACAGGTGCAGATCGGCACCCGCGTTCTCGTGCCGTTCGGCTTTGGCAATAAACGGGCGGAAGCGGTGGTGCTCGCCTTCCGTGAGGATGCGGGCGAGTTCAAACTCAAGCCCATCGTGGAGGTGCTGGACGAAACGCCGATTCTGACCGCCGAGCAGCTGAGACTTGCGGCGTGGATGCGGGAGAGATTGTACTGCACCTACTTCGACTGCGTACACGCCATGCTGCCCGCCGGCTTGTGGTTCAAGCGGAACGAGACGTACACGCTCGCGCCGGACGCGGATTTGGCGGCTCTGCGGGAGCGGGACGGCGAAGCCGGTCAGGTGCTGGCGCTGTTTGAGCAGCCGGGACAGACGCTCTCGGTGAGCGAGATACGCGACCGCCTCGGCAAAGGCGCGGGACAGACGCTGGACGCGCTGGCAGGCGAGGGGATACTCGTTTATCACAGCAATACCGTACAGAAAACCGGCGATAAGACCGAAAAAATGCTCCGTTTGGCTATGGAAGCAAGTGAAGCCATGTCGCACATCAGCCGCCGCAGTCCGGCGCGGATGGACGTGGTGTCGCTGCTGTCGGACGGCGGTGCGATGAGCCAGAAGGAAATCGTCTACATGACCGGCGTGAGCGACGCCGCGCTGCGCGACATGACGAAAAAGGGCATCCTCCGCGCGGAATACGAGGAAGTGCTGCGCGCACCGGACTTTTCCGAGGTGCCGCGCGCCGCGGCTCCGGTGCTTTCGGCGGCGCAGCAGCAGGCGTATGACGGCATGGCGGCGCTGATGGACGAAAACGCGCCTCGTGCGGCGCTGCTGTTCGGCGTGACCGGCAGCGGCAAGACGCAGGTATACCTGCAGCTGATCGCGCACGCGCTCGAGCAGGGAAAGAGCGCCATTGTGCTCGTGCCCGAAATTGGACTGACACCGCAGCTTCTGCGGCAGTTTGCGGCTCGATTTGGCGAAGAAGTCGCGGTTCTGCACTCGGCGCTGTCCGCCGGTGAGCGGTACGACAGCTTCAAGAAGATAAAAACCGGCAGAGCAAGGGTGGTCATCGGCACACGCTCGGCGGTGTTCGCGCCCGCGAAAAACCTCGGCGTTATCATCATCGACGAGGAGCAGGACGCGGCGTACCGCTCGGAGCAGTCGCCGCGCTACCATGCGCGGGATGTGGCAAAGTACCGCGCGGCGCAGACGAACGCGCTGCTCGTGCTCGGCTCGGCAACGCCGTCGGTCGAGACGTATTACGGCGCAAAACAGGGAAAATACCCGGTTTTCACGCTCACAGAGCGGTTTCTCGGTGCCGGACTGCCCGAGGTCATCATCTCGGACATACGCGGTCTGGCCCGCGAGGGACGGAGCGGCATCATCGGGCCTGACCTCGAGCGCGAACTGATCAGCACGCTCGAAAAGGGAAAGCAGGCCATCCTGTTCCTCAACCGGCGCGGCAACAGCCGCGTGATCGGCTGCGGCGTGTGCGGCTGGGTGCCCGAGTGCCCGTCCTGCTCGACCACCATGACCTACCATTCGGTGTCCGGCCGTGCGATGTGCCACTACTGCGGCGCATCCATTAAGATAACCGGCAAGTGCCCGCAGTGCGGCAGCACGAGCCTGTTCACCGAAACGCCCGGCACGCAGAAGCTGGAGGAGGAGCTGCACGAGCGGTTCCCGTCCGCACGGGTGCTCCGCATGGACGCGGACACCATGACCGCCAAGGGCGCACACGAACGCCTGCTGAATAAATTCGGCAAAGGCGAAGCCGATATCCTAATCGGCACCCAGATGGTGACCAAGGGACTGGATTTTGAGAACGTCACGCTGGTCGGTGTGCTGGACGCGGACCAGAGCCTGTACGCGCAGGACTACCGCGCACATGAGCGCACGTTTTCGCTCATCACGCAGGTGGTCGGCCGCGCCGGACGGCGATTTGACACCGGCCGCGCCGTGATCCAGACGTACAGCCCGCTGCATCCGGTCATCCTGACCGCCGCGCGGCAGGACTACGAGGCGTTCTACGAGAGCGAAATGCAGACGCGCGAAGCGCTTCGGTGCCCGCCCGTGTGCGACATCACTATGATAACCGCCGTTGGTGAACTGGAGCAGCAGGTGCTCAGCAGTCTGCTCGCGCTCAAAACACGCCTGCAGAGCCTGATGGAGGGTCAGTTCGCGGATGTAAAAGCGCCCGTGCTCGGCCCCGCCGCGGCGCAGATGGTCAAGGTGATGGGACGGTATCGCTACCACCTTACCATCCGTGCGAAGGACTGTGCAAGATGGCGCAGGCTCATCTCGGGCGTGCTGCGGGAGTTTATGCAGGACGGTAAAAACCGGGGCGTTACCGTGTTCGCGGATTCCAATAATGAAATGTAGCAGTGATTGAGACCCCGGCAAAGAAGGTTAATTCAATGAGCAAATTTGTCATTCGCAAGGCAACAGAAAACGATGCAGAATCGCTTTTGAAGATTTACGAGCCTTACATAACGGATACAACCATCACGTTTGAATATGATGTGCCGACGGCTGAGGCGTTTGCGGACCGTATCCGCGAAACGGCGGCTGCGTTTCCGTATCTCGTCTGCGAGTGTGACGGCGTTATCATGGGTTACGCCTACGCGCACCGCATTCGTGAGCGCGCGGCGTACGACTGGGATGCGGAGCTGTCCATCTATCTGGCACAGGGCACCCACGGACACGGTGTGGGCACGACCGTGCTGGCGTGCCTGATCGACCTGCTCGAGCTGCAGGGGCTGCGCCACCTGTACAGCTGCGTGACCCTGCCGAACGAAAAGAGCATCCGCATGCAGCGCAGACTGGGCTTTACGGATGCGGGCATCTGGCACGACTCCGGCTGGAAGTTTGACGGCTGGCACGATGTGGCATGGCTGGAAAAGCATATCGGCAGCGGAAAACCGCAGCCGGTGACGCCGTTTCCGGCGCTCGATGAGAAAAATATACAGGAATGTTTACAAAAATACATGGATAAGCTGAATCAAGTGGAGGAATAAAACAATGGCACTGAGAAAGATTTTGACCGAGGGCGACGAGCAGCTGCTCAAGCACAGCCGCAAGGTAGAGAAGTTTGACGACCGTCTGCACACGCTGATCGACGATATGCGCGAAACGCTCGAGAACTCCGGCGGCGTTGGTCTGGCAGCACCGCAGGTGGGAATCCTGCGCCGCGTTGTTGTGCTGCTGGATGTGAACAAGGAGCCGGAGGAGATGGTCGAGCTGGTAAACCCGGAAGTCATCGAGCAGAAAGGCTCCGAGCGCGTTGTCGAGGGCTGCCTGTCCGTGCCGGGCGTTTACGGCTATGTGACCCGTCCGACCTGGGCTAAGATTCGCGCACAGGACCGCAATGGCAACTGGTTCGAGCGCGAAGGTGAGGGCATTGTAGCGCAGTGCTTCTGCCACGAGACCGAGCATCTGGACGGTCATCTGTTCACAGAGAAGGTCGAGGAGTATATCGACCCGGAGGCAATGCAGGGTGGTGACGAGGAATAATGCGTATCGTATTCATGGGCACGCCGGACTTCGCCGTGCCGAGCCTGCAGGCGCTCATCGATGCCGGACATGACGTCTGCGCCGTGTACACCCAGCCGGATAAGCCGCAGGGCCGCAAGCAGATTCTCACTGCACCGCCGGTGAAAACGCTCGCACTCGAGCATGATATTCCGGTTTTCCAGCCGAATACCCTCAAAAATGAGGACGAGCAGGCGCGTCTGCGCGAGCTGGCACCCGAGGTGATCATCGTAGTGGCATACGGCAAGCTGCTGCCCAAGGCGGTGCTCGATATCCCGCCGCACGGCTGCATCAACGTGCACGGTTCGCTGCTGCCGCGCTGGCGCGGCGCCGCTCCGATCCAGTGGGCGGTCATCGCGGGCGATGAAATGGCAGGCGTTACCACCATGCAGATGGCGGAAGGTCTGGACACCGGCGATATGCTGCTCACCTATGAGACCAAGGTTGGCGAGAAGGAGACCGCAGGCGAACTTTTTGACCGTCTGGCACAGTCCGGTGCGGAACTTTTGACCGAAACGCTCGTCAAACTGAATGACATCACACCGCGGCCGCAGGACGATGCGCAGAGCTGCTACGCCCACATGCTGGATAAGCAGATGGCGGTGATCGACTGGAGCAAGTCCGCACATGAAATCGACTGCCTGATCCGCGGCCTGAATCCGTGGCCGATCGCGCTGACCACGCTTTCCGGCGAAAGACTGAAGGTGTTTGCCGCCGAAAAGGCAGCCGGCAATGGCGAGCCGGGCACGGTGCTCGAAGCCGACCCGAAAAAGGGTCTGACCGTGGCGTGCGGAGAGGGTGCGCTCAAACTGATCGAGATTCAGCTGGTCGGTGGTAAGAGAATGAAGGCGACGGACTTTCTGCGTGGGCACGCAATCGAAGTCGGCACTAAGCTGAATTGAGAATTGAGAGTGGAGAATGGATAATGAATGTGCGGCGCATGCGCCGTTATTAAATCATCGTCCGTAGGACGAGACCACAATTCTCCATTTTCAATTTTCCATTAAAAGCATCCGGAGGGATTTATTATGCCTTACTATGGATATTACGGCATTGACATGTACTACATCGTACTGGTTCTGCCGTGCGTTTTATTTGCATTCTGGGCGCAGAACAAGGTAAACAGCACGTTTAACCGCTACTCGCGGGTGCAAAATCTGCGGGGACTGACCGGCGCACAGGCAGCGGAGGCTGTCCTGCGGTACAACGGCGTTTCCGGTGTGCGGATCGAGTACGTTTCCGGCAAGCTGACCGACCATTTCGACCCGAGAAGCAACGTCATTCGGCTGTCGAGTGCGGTGTACTCGTCCACGTCGGTGGCGTCCATCGGCGTCGCTGCGCACGAGGCAGGGCATGCGGTGCAGTACGCCATCGGCTATGCGCCGATCAAGCTGCGCGCGGCGATCATCCCGCTGACGCAGTTCGGCTCGATGGCGGCGATGCCGCTGCTGATCCTCGGCCTGATCCTTAACACGAGCACGCTCGTCACGATCGGCATTGCGGCGTTCGGTCTGTCCACGCTGTTCCAGCTGGTGACCCTGCCGGTGGAGCTGGACGCATCCCGCCGCGCTTTGCAGACCATTCAGCAGAACGGCCTGCTGACCGCAGACGAGTACCCGATGGCGAAAAAGACGCTCACGGCGGCGGCGCTGACCTATGTTGCCGCGCTGGCGACCTCGCTGGCACAGCTGCTGCGTCTGGTTCTGATTTTTGGAGGAAGAGACCGCAATGATAGATAAACGTCCCAAAACACCGCGTGAGGTGGCGGCATTCTCGCTGTTTTCCATGGCAGAGGAGGCCGCCTGGTCGGACGGTGCACTGCACCACTATTTATCCCGCGCGGGACTGGACAGCCGCGATGCGGCGCTGGCCTCGCGGCTGACCTACGGCACGGTGCAGAACCAAATTTTACTGGACTGGTACCTGCGGCACTTCTCGAGCGTGCGGCTGAAAAAGATCGCGCCGCGTGTGCTGGCGTGTCTGCGGATGGGTCTGTATCAGCTGATCTTGATGGACAAGATTCCCGCGCATGCCGCTGTCGCCGAGACGGTCGCGCTGGTCAAGCACTACGGTCATGCAAATGACCGCACGGTCGCCTTTGCCAATGCGGTGCTGAGAAATGCCGCAAATGCGGCCCAAAACGGCTCTTTGCCGCGCCTGAACTGCCCGGATAAGGAAAGCTACTACGCGCTGCAGTACAGCCACCCGGAGTGGCTCGTGCGCCTGCTTTCCGAGCAGTACGGCCAGAAGCTGACGCAGAAAATCTGTCAGGCGGATAACGCGGACGCGCCGATTTCGGTGCGCGTGAACACGATGAAGTGCACGCCTGCCGAGGCTCAGGCAGAGCTGGAAGCCGCCGGACTGACCGTGCAGCCGCACGAGGCATTCCCGGAAATCCTGCTGTGCAGCGGCGGAGACGCAGCCGCGCTTCCGGCGTTTATCGAGGGCCGTGTGACCGTGCAGGACGCGGCAAGCGCACTCGCGGCGGCGGTCGCTGACCCGAAACCGGGCAGCACCGTGCTCGACTGCTGTGCGGCGCCCGGCGGCAAGAGCTTTGCCATGGCTGAAAAAATGCAGGGGAAAGGCAGCGTCACCTCGTGCGATATTTACGAGCACAAGCTGAAGCGCATCCGCGACGGCGCAGCCCGCCTCGGACTGCCGAATATCCGCACCGAGCTGCAGGACGCCTCGGTCTGCCGCGAGGAATGGAAGGACAGCGCGGACGTTGTGCTGTGCGACGTGCCCTGCTCGGGACTGGGCATTATCCGCAAGAAACCCGAAATTCGGTTCAAGAATCCGGACGAAATCCGGACTTTGCCGGAGATTCAGGCGAGAATCCTTGCAAACTGTGCACAGTATGTAAAGAAGGGCGGCACGCTCGTTTACTCGACCTGTACCATCCTGCAGCGGGAAAACGAGGACGTTGTCCGCGCGTTTCTCACCGAAAACCCGGAGTTTGAAGCGGTTTCGTGGACGCATCCGGTCTGCGGAGAGAGGGCAGACGGTATGGTGACGCTGCTGCCGCCCGTTCACAATACGGATGGATTCTTTATTGCGAAAATGCACCGGAAGGTTTAATAATGGAAAATTGAGAATGGAGAATTGAGAATTGTGGTATCGCGCAAAGCGCGATGATTTAATAACGGCGCTATGCGCCGCACAGACGCAGCGCGGACGGAACTCGCGCAAGGATAGCGTCATTTTCCATTTTCCATTCTCAATTTTCA